>OLOV01000121.1_pt1 | contig 63785 bp, 58 predicted proteins | sample 1672931 | NCBI WGS metagenome assembly OLOV01 (sample SAMEA3136738, study PRJEB25190) | human gut metagenome | biome: human gut; feature: human-associated habitat; material: faeces | place: Austria | collected 2013 | reverse complement strand
CGGAAAAAGTTCTACTTATGGGTAGAAAATAAAAGCCTCCAGTGATAGAGTGGTAGCAGGTTCGCCAACCGCTACAAACAAGAATCAAAGGAGGCTATCCAAATGGACAACAATAGTTTAGCACATACGAAATGGAATTGCAAATACCACATTGTATTTACACCGAAATATCGAAGACAAATAATATACAAGCAAATATCAGCAGATATAGGGCAAATAATCCGAGCGTTATGTGCCAGAAAAGGAGTCGAGATAATAGAAGCGGCAGCAATGCCAGATCATATCCACTTATACGTATCGATGCCACCAAAATACAGCGTATCGGAATTTGTAGGATACCTAAAAGGGAAAAGTAGCTTAATGATATTCGACCGCCATGCAAATTTGAAGTACAAGTATGGCAACCGACATTTTTGGTGCAGAGGGTATTACGTAGATACATTGGGACGTAACGAAAAAACAATAAAAGAATATGTACGCAACCAACTTCAAGAACATATAGCAAGCGATCAAATATGTATGAAGGAATTTACAGACCCGTTTACGGGTGAGCCGGTAGGAAAAGGCAAATAATTAGCCGCCCCCGGGAGGGGGCAGCCAGAAAAAATTTTGCGGTTGGCGAACTATTCATGTGTCTTAAGACACGGCTGTATCAGGCCCTTATAGGGCCAGTGCAAGCCACCGGCTTCGCCGGTGGTCCTGACTTTGAACAGTATCAGAAAGACGATCGGTGCAGCCGGTTTCCCGCAGCAGATTCCCAAGCATCAGACTGCCAACCAAGGGCGCGGTATCCGGCAGCAGTAACGCAACGAAAATAGTTACCATAACGGGGAAGATGATCCGCTCCGTCTTAGAAACCCTGCGCGTCTGTACCATCTTGATTTTACGCTGCCGGTCAGTGGTCAGCAGCCGCATAATGGGCGGCTGAATCAGGGGAATCAAGGCCATGTAGGAATATGCGGCGACGGCAATGGCGCCCAGCAGATGCAGCGCAAGCTGGGTAGTTAGGAAAATCGCTGTTGGTCCGTCAGCGCCGCCGATGATGCCGATGGAGGCAGCCTCCGGGCCGGTGAAGCCAAGGCAAATTCCACCGAAGAAGGCGGCAAACACGCCCAACTGCGCGGCAGCGCCCAAAAGAAGGTTCCTTGGGTTGGACAGTAGCGGCCCAAAGTCTGTCATAGCACCTACTCCCATGAAGATCAGACATGGGTAGAGACTGGTCTTTACGCCAATATAGAAAATGTCCAGAAGTCCGCCCTCCCGCAGAATCTGTCCAAAGCTATGATAGCCGGGATCTGTGGGATCCATAAAAGCATCCCACAGCACCTGGTGGTATAGGCCTGCATTGGGCAGATTGGTCAACAGGCAGCCGAAGGCAATGCCGACCAGCAGAAGCGGTTCAAATTTCTTAACAATGGCGAGATACAGCAGCACACAGGCGATCACCAGCATGATGAGACTTTGCCAGCCGGTGGCTGATGTGAACCCGGAAGCGATTGCGGCAAAGCCGGAATCGGCCCACAGATTCAGAAGAATTGCGCCAATGTCCATTGGAGTCCCTCCCTATGCGAACGTGAACAGGGGTGCGTTGGTATCTACGATTGCCCCCTTGCTGACAAGCACCTGGGTAATCGTTCCGTCGCAGGGAGCCATGATCTCATTTTCCATTTTCATGGCTTCCAGTATACATAGAACGGTCCCGGCCGTCACAGCCTGTCCGGGTACGACGTTGACCTTCAGAATGCTGCTGGGCATGGGAGCTGTCACGGTCTGTCCGTCCGTCGGAGTCGGAGCCTTTGCAGCTGGCGCGGCGGCGGGGGGGACTGGCTCTGCGACTGTGTGGACAGGGGAGGAGGGAACTGCGGGAGAGCTGTGCATGCTCCCGTTAAGTTCCTCAACTTCTACAATGTGTTCAATGCCCTGAATACGGATGCGGAATGTTTTAACTTTTCCCATTTTTATCTCTCCTCATTGTTGTGCAAAGCGTCGATTCGAGCGGAACGGCACCACTCTGATTCTCTGTTTTGCGTTGTTCGAATCTCCCGAATGACAATTTCGTCGATCCGTTTTCCCAGATAGGCGGCAATTGCGGCGGTAATTATCTGCATATCTGGGTTCTTTGCCTGTGCTTGCACGGCTTCCGAATTGCCCGATGGATGACGGAAGCTCTTCCTTTGGAATACGGCAAGAATATCGATGGCGAAGGAGATCACCAATAGTACGGCAAAAATCACAATCATACTGAACACACAAATAACCGCTGCCTGACCAATCGAGACATTATCTCCAAGCAAATATGGCCCCTCCTTTCTACAAGGGGATGTTTCCGTGCTTTTTCCGTGGACGGGATTCCTGATTGCCTTCCAGCGCAAACAGGGCTCCGATAACACGCTGACGGGTCTGCTCCGGCATAATCACATCGTCCACATAACCTCTTGCGGCAGCCACGTAGGGATTCATCATTGCGTCCTGGTATGCCGTTACCTTCTCCTGACGCTTCAGTTGGGGATCCGCAGCGCCTTTGATCTCCTTGCTGAAGATAATATTGCAAGCCCCGGACGCCCCCATAACGGCAATTTCCGCATCCGGCCAGGCTAGTACGACGTCGGCTCCCAGATGCTTGGAGCACATGCCGATATAGGCGCCGCCATAGGCTTTTCGGGTGATAACAGTGATCTTGGGTACAGTCGCTTCGCTGTAAGCATAGAGCATTTTCGCACCGTGGCGAATAATTCCACTGTGCTCCTGGGTGGAGCCGGGCAAGAAGCCGGGAACATCCTCCAGCGTCAGCAGGGGAATATTGAAGCTGTCACAGGTACGGATAAAGCGGGACGCCTTATCAGAGGCATTGATATCCAAACAACCGGCCATGACTTTGGGCTGACTGGCGATGACGCCCACGCTTCTGCCGCCCATGTGAATCAGACAGGTAAGAATGTTAGGAGCAAACCGGGCCTGATATTCCAGAATCTTGCCGTTGTCCGCCAGTGACCGAACCAGCTCCATCATATTGTAGGACTTGTTGGGGCTGTCAGGCACCAAGTCGTTTAGGCTTTCGTCCACACGATTCAACTCGTCGGTGCATTCCATGACGGGAGTGGCCTCCTGGTTATTTTGGGGGAGGTGACTCAGCAGCTCCCGGATCTGGTCGATGCAGGATTGCTCAGTGTCACAGGTAAAGTGCGCACAGCCGGATTTTGCGTTGTGTGCAGCGGCTCCGCCCAGTGCCTCAGCGGTGATTTGCCCGCCGGTAACGGCGGCGATAACCTGGGGACCGGTGATAAACATCTGGCTGGTCTTTTCTACCATGAAAACAAAATCTGTCAGGGCGGGGCTGTATACCGCGCCACCGGCGCAGGGCCCCATGATGGCGCTGATTTGAAGGCTTACCCCGGAAGCAATGGTATTGTTATAGAAAATTCGGCCGTAACCGGCAAGCGCGTCAACGCCCTCCTGAATCCTCGCCCCGCCGGAGTCGTTGATGCAGATCATGGGCGCGCCGACGCAAAGGGCTGTTTCCTGCGCGGCTGCGATTTTCGCGGCGTGCATTTCCCCAAGAGAGCCACCGATGACGGTAAAATCCTGCGCGGCGGCGTATACCAGCCGCCCGTTGACCGTTCCATAGCCAGTGACAACGCCCTCACCGGGGGCGCTTTTTTTATCCATACCGAAATTTGTGCATCGATGCTGAACGAACAGCCCGGTTTCAATGAAGCTGCCGGGATCGAATAAGCATTCCAGTCGCTCCCGCGCAGTCATCTTTCCGGCGGCATGCTGCTTTTGAATGGCTGCTTCACCACCTCCCAGCCGGAGCAACGCCTTCTTTTCCACAAGGGCATTCTGCTTTTCTTTGGACATGATCCTTTATCTCCTATCTCTTCTCTGTCAGAAAGCGCGGCGGGACATCGTATAGTCCGCCGGATATTTCGGAAATTTCAGTCAGGCTTTTTGCGGCAAGAAGCTCCTTGTTGACCTGCCTCCGATCAATATTCAGATCCTCCGGGTAGGCAAAGCCTGCAATGCAGGCCGTTGCTGAAGAGGTATATCTGGATGGCCTGGTACGCCGCCAGATCCAGGACAATGTGATGGACCACATGAAGGCTCTGTTGGCCGAGTACCGGGCAGAGGTGGCAGATTTCCTGAACTGCAAGCCGAACGAGGTGGCTGTCTGCGAATCTACGACCGGCGGCCTGAACATTGTCCTCTGGGGCTATGACTTCAAGCCTGGCGATGAGATTATTTCCAGTAATCTGGAAAATTCGGCAATGTACGCTGCCTTGAACACGGTGATCCATCGATGCGGTGTTGTCGTGCGGTACGCAGACCTTGGGCAATACGGCGAAAAGGACAGCGTGCAGGCAGTGAAGGAACTGATTACGGACCGCACCAAAATGGTCATGATGTCACACACACTCTATTTTAACGGTGCTGCAACGGACGTGAAGGGAATTTCTGCATTGTGTGCAGAGCGGGGGATCATCTCTGCCTTTGATGGCGTTCAGACCGTTGCGACATCCAGGATCGATCTTCAGGATCTGGGCTGCGACTGCTATTCCGGCGCAAGCCATAAGTTCCTCTGCGGCCCGGACGGCGCCGGCTTCACTTACATCAGTGAGCGGGTGCAGCATTTGATCGAGCCGACGGTCAGTGGCGCGTTCACGGGTGCGGGCCACGGTGTCAGAGGCTATTGTCCCAAAGATACGGCAGAGAAATACGATGTATCGACTCGCCCGTACTATGTTCAGGCAGGCTCCTTGTCGGCCATTCGGTATTTCCGCACTCAGGTGGGGGAGGACTTTGTCTACGCCAGGATTCACGCGCTGCGTGAAAGACTTCGCTGCGGACTGAGTGAGATTGAGGGCGTTAAGGTGCTCTCCATCCGGGAAAATTCTGAAAATGCGGCCCTTGTCCTCTTCCGCATTGAAAACTGTGATCCGAGAAAATTGGGGCTGTGGCTGATCTCGAAGAAGATCAATTGCCGCCCGGCAGAGCATTTTTATCCGCCCGAATACATGCGCTCTGAAATTGGCGTGCGTCTGGCGGTGAACTACTGGAACACGGAAGAGGATATTGATAAGGTCATCCAGATTATTCGATCCGCCGCCGCCCAGGGAATTCCATCGTAAATATGCCATCCAAAAGAGAGAAAATAGGAGGTCAAAACCATGTCAACACCCGCAACGCAAAAGAAGCACCACAAGTTTAAAATGCCCCATGTTCTGTTCCTTGTCCTGATTCTGCTGTTTGTTCTGAGCGCGTTGACCTACATCATTCCGGCCGGTCAGTTCGCAAAGGATGAGAATGGGAAATTGATCGGCGACCAGTTCGAGTTCCTGGAACAGAAGACGCCGGTGAACTTCTGGCAAGCGCTCCTGCTGATTCTCCCCGGCCTGCAGGGGTCCAGCAAGATCATCAGCATGATCCTGATCGCCGGCGGCTTTACCGGCACGGCGTTGTCCACCGGCGCATTCGATACCTGCATCGATTACGCGGTCTATAAGCTAAAGGACACGGGCGTTAAGATCCTGTTCCCCTTTATGTGTGTCCTGTTCTGCTTCATCGGCGGCTTTGCCGGCAATGATTCCTTTGTTGCCATGCTTCCCATCGCACTGGCGTTTGTAAAGAGACTGCGGCTTGATCCGCTGTGCGCCTGCGCCATCATGCTGTTCTCCTATCATATGGGTAGCATGGTTTCGCCGGAGGGTGCGATGTTTTCTCAGATTACCATGGGGATCACGCCGTATTCCGGCATTGGTGTCCGCATGGCCATGTGGCCCATGTTCTGCATCGTTGCAACGTTATCCGTTTTTCGGTATGCAAACCGCATCTCCAAGGATCCCAGCAAATCTCTCATGGCAGCTGCCGAGTGGTATGATAACCCTGAGAATGCTGACGTGGAGATCAAGGAAGCCAAGCTGGAGCCCCGCGCTGTGGCAGTCGTCCTGCTGTTCCTGGCGCAGCCGTTCATTTCCCTGTTCTTTTTTAAGACGCTGAATATGGGCAACCAGGCACAGGTTGCGGTTATGATCGTCCTGACGATTGTTTGCGGCCTGATTTACAGATACAGCCTTGACAAGATCGGCGCACAGTTTGCAAAAGGCTGTAACTCCATGGGCTTCCTGGTAGTTGTGATCGGCATGTCCACCGCGCTGAGCAACGTAATGACCCAGGGTAACATCATGCATACCATCGTTTATTATGCATGCAAGCCCCTGCAGGGCCTGCACAAGGGCTTTGCAGCAGTCGGCATGTCCGCGGTCATCACCCTGATCAACGTTCTGATCCCCTCTGGCTCTGCAAAAATCGCCGTTCTGTGCCCAATCATCACCCCCATGTGTGAGATGCTGGACCTCCCGCTTCAGATCGGTGTGCAGGCGCTCCAGTTCGGCGATAAGCTGACCAACTGCATTTCTCCCATGCTTGGCACGACAGTTGCGATCCTTGCGACTGCCAAGGTTCCCCTGAACAAGTGGCTTCGCTTCATCCTGCCCCGAGTGCTGATTATGGCTGTCCTCGCGTGGGTCGCTCTGTTTACGCTGACACAGCTGGGCTGGGCATAAATATCCTTCGAAGAATCTTCCGCTGTTACGGAAAGATTGCGCAAGTCTCACGGCAAAGCGCCCCGGGCCTCCATTTGGGAGACTCGGGGCCGCACGATGCTGGCATGTCTGCGGTATGGGGCGGCAGACGGAGAAGGGGAGATACAAAAAGCACTTGCAAAGCGAAGAAAGCTTTGTTATAATAGCCCCATTAAATTTAGATTGGAGTTGAAAGGATGCGTCACACTTCTTGCTGATCGTTTGGGCAATCAACGCAAAGCGGTGAAAGAGCCGTGTGTGGTTGTTGTGCCCTGATGCAGGAAGGTGTGCGCCGTTTTCAGCTGACATGGAGTCTCTGCGCCTGTGGGGCGGGGGTATGTGCTGGTCGCGGGATGCTTTCCTGCGGCCATTTTTCATTTTTGGAGGGCATGCCATGTCATTGATTCAAGTACAAAATCTGACCTTTGCCTATGAGGGCAGCTACGAGAACATTTTTGAAAACGTCAGCTTTCAGCTGGATACAAACTGGAAGCTGGGCTTTACCGGCAGGAATGGCCGGGGAAAAACGACCTTTATGAATCTGCTCCGGGGAAAGCTCGAGTACCAGGGGAGCATCAGCGCGCCGGTGGATTTTTCCTATTTCCCGTACTCGGTGCCGGACGGCTGCGCTACTGCGCTGGAGGCAATGGACCCATCCTTTGAATACTGGAAGGTCGCCCGGGAGATGCGGAAGCTCCAGCTGGATGACGAGGTGCTTTACCGTCCCTATGAGACGCTGAGCAACGGAGAGCGGACCAAGCTCCAGCTGGCGGTGCTGTTCAGCAAAGAAAACAATTTCCTGCTGATCGACGAGCCGACGAACCATCTGGATATCCGGGGGCGGGAGCTGGTGAGCCGGTATCTGAATTCCAAGCGGGGGTTTATCCTGATATCCCACGACAGAGCGTTCCTGGATGGCTGCGTGGATCATATCCTGGCGATCAATAGATCCAATATCCAGGTGTGCCGGGGGAATTTTTCCACATGGATGGAGAATAAGCAGCGGCAGGATGCCTTTGAGCAGGCGGAGAACGAAAAGCTGAAGACGGAGATATCCCGCCTGGAACAGACGGCCAGAGAAAAGGCGCAATGGTCCGATGTGGCCGAGCAGCGCAAAATCGGCATTGATCGCATGAAGGTGGATAACGTCAAGGGCTACCGCCCGCTGCAAGGGGCCAAGGCGGCCAAAACCATGGCCCGCTCCAAGGCAATCCAGCAGCGGCAGGCCGCCGCCATAGAAGAGAAGCAGTCACTGCTGAAAAACATCGAGCGAAGCGACACCCTGAAAATTTACCAGACCCAATTTCATTCCGACCGGCTGGTGGAATTGAAGAATGTAAGGATCGCCTACGGCGCGAAGCCGGTATGTGGGCCGGTCAGCTTCACCATCCGTCGGGGCGACCGGCTGGCACTGCGGGGCGCCAACGGCTCCGGCAAAAGCAGCATTTTGAAGCTGATCTGCGGACAGCCGATCCCCTACACCGGCGAAATGTGGCGGGGGACTGCGGATCTCCTATGTAAGCCAGGATACCTCCGGCCTGCGCGGAAGCTTTTCGGATTTCCTTGCGGGCGCCGAAGCAGACGAAAGCCTGATGCTGGCCATCCTGGCCAAGCTGGATGTTTCACGGAGCCAGGTGGACAAGGACTTGTCCGCCCTGAGTGCCGGACAGAAAAAGAAGCTGCTTCTGGCTCGGTCTATCTGCGAACCGGCACACCTGCACGTCTGGGATGAACCGATGAATTATATCGATGTGATCTCCCGGATGCAGTTGGAGGAGCTGCTCACCACATTCCAGCCGACGATCCTCTTCGTGGAGCACGACAAGGCGTTCTGCCAGAACGTCGCCACGGGGATGATTGAGCTGTAATTGCTCAAAGCGTGAATATTTCACTTGCGCCGCACCTGTTGGAAGCCTATAATAGAAGCATCGGAATCCGATATGCCGCATGGCTGGAATGTTCAGTATGCAGAAAAAATCAGGAGGAGACAGATATGATAGGAGCCTATTTTCTTGAAAATCAGAGGATCGAGACCCGCCCGCTTGCCCTGCCGGAGCCGGGGAAGGGGCAGGTCCTGGTAAAGGTTTCGGCCTGCGGCGTCTGTGGGACGGACGTTCATATTTTCCACGGCGGAAAAGGCTCCGCGGAGGTAGAGCCGCCGGTGATCCTGGGCCATGAATTCTCGGGTCGAATCGTAAAAATCGGCGATGGTGTTACCGGCCTGGAAATTGGCCAGCTGGTCACCATAGATCCCAATATCTACTGCGGCAGATGCCGCCCCTGCCGCCGGGGCCAGAAGCAAATGTGCCATCATATGCGGGCGGTAGGCGTGAATATGGACAGCGGCTTTGCGGATGCCTGCCTGGTGCCCTATGCCCAATGTGTGCCCGTTGCCCAGGACGTCGACCTGGAGTTGGCCGCCCTTGCCGAGCCACTTGCCTGCTGCCTCCATGGCATCGACCGCGCGGGCATCCGCTTCGGTGAGAACGTGCTGGTGATCGGCGGCGGTACCATTGGCCAGATCATGCTCCAGCTTGCGCGTCTAGCAGGCGCGGCGAAGGTGGTGCTCAGTGAGCCGGTGGAGAAGCGCCGGGCGCTTGCTGTGCAGCTGGGTGCGGACGCAGCCATTGATCCCATCCATGAGGATATGCCCACGCGGCTTTCTGAGCTGCTGGGCGCAGAGGGGGCGGACGTGGTGATCGAATGCGTGGGCAATCCACGCACCTCTGCTCAGGCCATTGACGCAGCGGCGCGCTGCGGGCGGGTGCTGCTGTTTGGCGTGCCTGCCCCGGAGGCAGTGCTGCAAACCGGCCTGTATCCCATTTATCAGAAGGAACTGACCATAATGGGTTCCTTCGTCAATCCCGATACCCATAGCCGCGCCGTCGCCCTGCTGGCCTCCGGCCAGCTGAAGCTGAAGGAGCTGATCACCCATCGCTTCCCGGTCTCCCAACTGGAGCAGGCGATCAGGATGCAGACCAGCACCGATTCGATCAAGGTCCTGGTAATACCAGAAGCGGCCGAATAAACGCAGCGCCGATGATCCTCCATGAACGTGGGGGATCATCGGCGCTGTTGTGCTGCATCAAATCAGGATGCCCTCGCAGTGGTCGATCTCATGCTGGATGATCTCTGCCGTCCAGCCGGTGAAGGTTTTAAGGCGGAGCTGGAATTTTTCGTTCTGCCACTGCACTTTGATGGTTTGGTAGCGCATGGCTTTCTTCGTGCCGGTGAGGCAGAGGCAGCCCTCCTCGGCTTCGTAGGGGCCGGATTGGCGAATAATGACGGGATTGAGCATGAGCGCATACGTTCCGTCGTTGTCAAAGGCGATGATACGTTTGCGGCATCCAATCATGTTTGCCGCCATGCCAACGCACCCGGCGGCGTGGGCAGCCAGGGTATCCAGCAGGTCATGAGCGATATCAAGATCGTCAGGTGTGGCCGCATCGGCCCTTTGAGTCAGAAATGCTTCGTCCTTGCAGATTTCACGGACCAAAATCAGTCCCTCCGTTCCATCGGTATTCAGGCAGATCTGTATCACGGCGCAGAGCATATCGCTCTCTCTGTTTACAAAAAGTTTAAAAAATGCCGCGTCAAATCTATTGACCGATTGCAGCAATCGGTAGTTATAATCAGTAATGTCAGCCAAATTATAGCACATCGCAGGCATCCATGCAAGGGGAGTGCCGAACAAGAAAAAGGAGGAATTCACCATGGCAATTTTGATCGCGTATTATCCCCGGGCCAGGGAGAACTATTTTGGTGGTGCGTACCGCCGTATTCCAGTGGGTAATACGGAAAAGGCAGCACAAATGCTGGCCAGCCTGACCGGCGGCGAGCTGTTCAAAATTGAGCGGGCCAGGCCCTATTCAGAGAATTATCAGGCATGCATTGCCGAGGCCAAGGCGGACTTGCAGAAGAAGGCCCGCCCGGAGGTGCTGCATATGCCGGAAAATCTGGATGCCTGTGATGAGGTCTATCTGGGCTATCCCAATTATTGGGGCACCATGCCCATGGCGGTCTATACCTTCCTGGAGGCCTACGACTTTACCGGCAAGACCATCCATCCCTTCTGTACCCATGAGGGAAGTGGCCTTGCGGGTACAGTACGGGATATTCAGGGAGCTGCCAGGGGCGCTGTGGTCGCAAAGGGACTTGCCATCCACGGAAGCCAGGTGGACGGCGCAAAACCGGCAATTGAAAAATGGGCCCGGGAGAATCAAGCGTGATTCCCGCCTCCCAGGCAGCTGCCTGGGAGGTTCTCCTTTTTGCAAAGTTATGCGGATAACCTTTGACTTTTTCACAGTACATAGATAAAATATAGGAGAGAATTGCTGCATTACTGGGGGAAGAGAAATGGAAGAGCAACGTGTACGAATCTGCGACATTGCGGAGGAGCTTGGTTTGAGCACAGCTACCGTTTCCAATGTGATCCACGGAAAAACAGGCAAGGTCTCCGACGAGACCGTTCAGCGGGTGATGGCGCTGCTGGAGAAGTGGCAGTACATCCCCAACATGGCGGGGATCCTGCTGGCTCGGAACAGCTCCGGGATCATAGGCGTCTTTGTCAATGACCATGAGAAGTATGAGGGGCACACCCTGGATGATTTTTTTATCGCCTCCTCTTTGAATGATCTCTCCACGGAGATTGAAAACAGCGGACAGTTTATGATGGTGAAGAAGGCCAAATGCGCCGGGGAGATCATCCAGTTCGCCTCTATGTGGAATATGGAGGGGATCGTGGTGATCGGCTTCTGCCAGCAGGACTATATGCAGCTGCGCAGCCATATGCGCATTCCCTTTGTGGTCTACGATGGGGTATGCGAAGCGACACAGCGGATCGTGAATATTTCCATTGACAATTTTGACGGCGGATATCAGATGGGATGCCACTTCCGCACCCTGGGCCACAGAAGCACCCTGTGTATCGCGGATAATAAGGTGGGCATTGACCGGGAGCGAATGGAGGGCTTCTGCTGCGGCTTCGCGCCCGGAAGGGCAGAGCGGTTGCTGGTCCCTATGCACAGGGAGGCGCGTTGGCTCTTTTACGGGCATTGCCTGCACCGGCTCCGGGAGATGTCGGCGGTTTTTGCGGTGTCGGATTACTACGCAATTGACCTGATCTGTTTTTTGCGGGAGCAAGGAGTCTCAGTGCCGGAGGACATTTCCGTCGCGGGCTTTGACGATACCCCTATGCGTGAAATGGTGCATCCTGCCCTGACCACAGTAAGGCAGGATGGGGCACAGCGGGCGAAGATCGCTATGGAAAAGCTGCGGCAGCTGCGGAAGGGCGGTCAGGTCAGCCCGGAGATCACGCTGCCGGTTTCTCTGGTGATCCGAGGCAGTACAGGCGTGCATCATGTCGATCTGCACAAAAAAGGAAACACGTCTTTGTAATTGGTTACGCGGTTAACCTTTGAAAAATTGCCTCCCGGCAGCTACAATGGTAGCAAATGAACCGGGAGGCAATAATAATGCGCAAGGATAAATTTTTAAAAGCCGTATGCAGTCTGGCCATTCCTGTGGCTCTGCAATCCATGCTGCAATCATCCTTCAGTATGGTCGATCAGATCATGATCGGCCAGCTGGGGGAGATCAGCGTCGCGGGCGTAGGCTTGGCGGGGAAATTTGCGTCCATCTATTCCGTGGTGATCTCAGCCATCGGTGCGGTGACGGGGATCATGATCTCTCAGTATCTCGGGCAGAAGAACAACGCAGAAGTCCGGCGGAGCATTTTTGTCAATCTCCTGCTTGGCGCGCTGATGGCTGTGGCATTTGCCGCAGTCTGCGCTCTGTTCCCCAGCCGGATCATGGGCATTTATACGTCGGACGAGCGGACCCGGCAGGCTGCGGCGGAATACCTGGCGCTGATGGCCGGAACCTTTTTGCCCATGGCTGGGGCGACCCTGCTTTCCACAGCCTTTCGCTGTGCGGAAAAACCCCAGCTGCCTCTGTATGCCAGCATTCTGTCCGCAATTCTTAACACCGGGCTGAATTACATTTTGATTTTTGGAAGGCTAGGGGCTGTTGCCATGGGGGCAAAGGGCGCGGCGGTCGCAACGGTTGTTTCCCAGTGCGCCAATTTCCTGGTGATGCTTCTGATGGCCCGGAAAGCGCTGCCTGTGTTGAGGGCAGGGGAGCGGTGGAAACGGGCCGCAGGGCGGCTGAATTGGCGTCAGTATTGGACCATGCTGCTGCCAATGTTGGTCTGTGAGGTAGCCTGGAGCCTGGGGGAGAATGTCTACGCTGCGATCTACGGCCATATGGGCACAGACGCCAGCGCCGCCATGACGCTGATCAATCCGATCCAGGGCCTGGTGATCGGGGCGCTGTGCGGCCTGTCCCAGGCGGCAAGCGTGATCGTCGGCAAGCGGCTGGGCAGCGAGGATTACGAGGATGCCTATCGGACATCCAAAAAGCTGATCGTTTACGGTGCCGTTGGCTCCGTTGCCCTCTCAGCCGTGGTGCTTTTGACCAGCGGCCTTTATGTGAGGATCTATCGGGTGGCTCCCGATGTAAAGATATTGACCCGGCAGATCTTGGCCGCCTATGCGATTATTGCTCCGTTCAAGGTCCTGAACATGATCCTGGGTGGCGGGATCCTCCGTAGCGGCGGCCGGACGAAGTATGTTATGTTCATCGACACCGTCGGCACCTGGTTCTTTGGTGTCCCCCTGGGCCTGGTGAGCGCCTTTGTCCTAAAGCTGCCCGTTCCCTGGGTGTATTTTATCCTTTCACTGGAGGAATGCGTTCGTTTCAGTGTGTCCCTTGTTGTTTTTTGCAAGAAAAAGTGGATGAACAGACTGAAAGCCGGCTGCTGAGACCCATGGCGTCCCTCTGTTACCCGTTCAGATATCTGCTTCGTCTCTGATCTTCAGGCAAAAATTGCAGCAGTCATGGCCGCGGCCCAGCGTCTTGGTTCGGTGCCAGTAGAGCTTCGGGTGCAGACCGCCGTAAGAAATATCGTCACTGTCGCAGAAGCAGGGGCACAGCTCCGGGCAGCCGTATTGGACGCAGGCGTCGTGATAGGGGCATTTCGTCATATCGATGCGCCAGGTGCCGCCGGTGGTCTGGATCTCCGTGGCCGCAAAGCCTGCCGCCTCGCCGAAGAACTTCGGCGTTTCCTTTGAAAAGATCCCCGGCACCTTTTTATACAGGCTTGGGATGCGCATCAGCCGGAGCAGTACCTTTTTCATCCGCCAGGCCCGCTGCTCCACATAGCCGTGGACGGCCCGCAAAGCTTCATCCTTCGGCATAACAGTCTGCAAGATCTCATAGGCCGCGATCCCCGGCATGATCTGGCTTTCCAGATGCCGCCGCTTTTCCTTGCTTGCGGCGGCATTCTCCCGCCGCAGCGCCTCCAGCCGCGCGTCAAACGCCGCGTTTAGCCGCTCCGCCTGCGCGGGAAACCGCTGTGCGGCAGTTTTACGAAAATTGGATGTAATATAGCTTTCTTTCATTTTTGGCGTTTCCTTTCCAACACATATCGGGTAGCCCATTCTTTTATTTGCCGAAGCGCTTTGCTGGGATACCGCAGTGTGTTATTTTATTGCTTCCTGGCCGCGGCTTCCCGCTGGCGGCAGATATCCGCCCAGCTGGGGAGCTGGCTCAGCCTTTCGGCAAAATCCTTCAGCGCGCCGGGAACATCAATGTTCTGGGGGCAAATCTGGGTACATTGTCCACAGCCAATGCAGGCGGTGGGCTTTTGCTCATCCGGCAGAAACTCAAATCGCATGGCAACATTGACAGCCGGAGAGAATCGGAGCTCGTTATAGGCGCTGATGAGCCCCGGAATGTCCAGCCCCGCAGGGCAGCCGCCGCAGCAGTAGCGACAGCCGGTACAGGGGATGGAATCCTTCATTCCCTCCGCAATGTCCAGCAGCAGTGCATGTTCCTCCTTGGAAAGGGGCTTTTCATCAGTGAAAGTCCTTACATTGTCCTCCATCTGCGCCATATTGGACATGCCGCTCAGAACCATCTTCACATTGGGAAGCCCCTGAAGGAAACGAAAGCCCCAGGACGCCGTGGAATCATCGGGCCGGCGTGCTTTCAGTTTTGCCTTTTCCCGGTCCGACAGCTTGGCCAACCTGCCGCCCCGTACCGGCTCCATGACCCAGACGGGGATGCCGCGCGCGGTCAGCAGGTCATATTTCCCCTTGGCATCCTGCAATGTCCAGTCCAGATAATTGAGCTGGATCTGGCAGAATTCCATATCGTCGCCGCAGGTATCCAGAAATTCCTTCAGGCTCCTGACCCCGGCATGGCTGGAAAAGCCCAGATGCCTGATGCGTCCCAGCCGCTTCTGCTCCTTGAAATAGTCGATGATTCCCCAGCGGGGATCCAGATAGGTCTCCATGGATTTTTCATAGACATTGTGCAGAAGATAGAAGTCGAAATAGTCTACACCACATTTTTGAAGCTGCTTCTCGAAAATTTCAGCCGGATGATATCCGCCGCTGAGGATCTGGTGCCCGGGATATTTGGTGGCAAGATAGAAGCTCTCCCGAGGATAGCTTTTCAGCACCCGGCCAATGACCCGCTCGGACTGCCCGCCATGATAAGGGTAGGCGGTGTCAAAATAATTCACCCCATGGCCAATGGCATAGGCGACCACTTCCGTCACCTGCGCCTCATCAATGCTCCCGTCCGCCTTGACCGGCAGCCGCATGGTCCCGAAGCCCAGCCGGGAAAGCTGCTTGCCCTGAAATTCATTGGTAATCATGCGTTACCCGCCTCCTTGTGTTGTCGTGTACAATTATAACGATCGATAGTAGCCATCTGTCAATAGGCGGAATCAATAAAATAGAAACCGAGTATTCGTATAAAATGATGAAGGCTTTTGAAGCGCTGTGAGATACTCTGCGCTTTCTGAGGGTGAGAAGAGAATAAACCGAATCTCATAAATTTGATCTGTTTTTTACAAAGACGACAAAAATTGGCAGAGGAAAAGCTCCTGCTGCCAATTCAGCTTGCCGGGTGCAATAATACTTTTTGGAAGACTCTTTTTAATTGCTTGGAGAACATGAGGGAGATACCTTCTTTCTCCATCGGATGATGTAATAGCATACCTCAACAACACAACAGGCCATCCAGCCCACGGGATAACCAAATCCAACAGCTGCGGGAGTGTTGGTAATGTAGCGGGTCATGATGAACAGGTAGGCCTGCCGTATTGCGACGAAGCCCAGCAGCATGATTACCATGGGAGCAGTGGAGTCTCCCCGGCCGCGCATAGAGCCAGCCAGCACATGGTTGATACAGTTGAACAGCATAAACACAAGATTCGTTCGAATAAAAAGCACACCAAAGCGAATTACCGCTTCATCCGGGGTAAACAGCGCGACGGCCGGTGCTGCAAACAGTTCCACAATCAGGATGATAATGCCTGTTACAGATAGGCCCAAAGCAACTGATACCATATCCCCTTTGCTGGTACGATCTTCCTGTCCCGCGCCGATGTTTTGACTGGCGAATGTAGTGGAAGCCATGGCCAGACTCTGTATGGGAAGCATCGCGAATTGGTCCAGCTTATTATAAGCTGCCCAGCCTGCCATGCACTGAGACTGGAAAGCGTTGATATAGGACTGAGCAAACACATTGGAGATGGCGGTAATAATGCTTTGGATGCCCGTTGGGAGCCCAACTGCGAAAATCTCACGGATCACGTCGATATTGAGACGCAAATCCCTCCAATCCATACGATAGATGTCTTTCGTAAAGGTGAGCAGCGTCAGCGTCAGACCGGCAGAAAGAAACTGTGAAATGATGGTAGCGTAGGCAACACCGGCGATGCTCATATTCAGCTTTAACACGAAGAACAAGTCCAATGCGATGTTCGTCAGACTGGTAAGAATCAGGAAATACAGCGGCCTTGTAGTGTCGCCTACCGCACGTAGAACCCCACTGCACATGTTATAAATAACCAAGCCCGAAAAACCAGCCATGTAGATACGCAAATATACTGCCGCTTGATCAAATACATCATCTGGAGTGGACATAAAGCGAAGCATGGGATCGACACCAAAAACTCCTGCCACCGTAGCTACGACTGATAAAATGAAGGTTGCAGCCATGATGGTCTGGATGGCGGTGTGCAGCTCCTGCTGGTCACCTGCTCCAAATCGCCGTGCGATCGCTACGGTGGCACCAGTGGAGAAGCCATTGAAGAAGTATACCATGATATTTACGATAATGGTTGTAGAACCAACAGCCGCCAGTGCCTCGGTGCCAACAAAATTGCCGACCACCACGGAGTCCACTGTGTTGTAGAGAATTTGAAATATATTGCCCAGCATCATCGGAAGTGAAAAGGCGATAAGCTGCATGACAATAGAGCCTTGGGTCATATCCCGGGTAGCGGAGGGTATGTGCGTGAAGATGCGGATGAATTTACATGAAAAGTCCTTTCAAGTTTATGTTCAACTGATGTAGCGCCAATTTCTTCTCTTCTTAGGTTAGAAAAATATCAGATCGATGCTACCTCAAACCTGACCAGAGGTTGGGTTATAGATAGAAGAACCGCGTTTTTCCCCGATAATATCTTCTTCACGAAAACACATCCACTTGATGCAGGTGCGATTTCTGTACGCGAAAGCAAGGTGTATGCTGCCATTTTTTGCCTGCATGAGAAATGGGTACTCAAATTGGCTGTTGTTGGAACGATTTTCCCGACCGATAAAGCCTTCACCGTGCTCAACGTGGCGGCACAAGGGAAAGGTTTTTCCGTTGTCCTCAGACAAGGAAACTGCAATGGGGCACCGAAGCCCTGGCCATGCGACGCCATTGGGGTCGGGATTATCAGCCTGCGTGGGATTGTAGGCAATAGCGATACGTCCACTTGCAAGGCGTATGGCGCTGATGCTCGAATTGTTGTTGAAGAGTTCCGTGGGCGTGGGGACCGTCCAACTGTCGCCGAAGTCAAAGGATTCGCTGCGATAGATAAAGTCGGCAGCGCGAGAGCGCATGAAAGCAATAAGGTGCCCGCCTCCCAGCTCGATTATGTTCGCGTGTACACGGCCAGAGGACAGCGGCATGTCAACACGGCGCCAGGTTTTTCCTTTATCGTCCGACACCGCAAAGGCGGTAGGATCCCCTTTGAGTCCATCGGGGCTATCGGTGCATATCCAATTAGAGAAGATCCATCTTCCGTTTGACAGAATCTGGATCGGCTGCCTGCAGAAAGAACCCTCCTCGGGCAGCAGCCGGGTGTAGTCGGACCAACTCCGCCCGCCGTCCAGGCTGACACGGCAACGCACCTGCGAAGTGAACTGCATATTATCTTTGCCCGGCTGACGGTCAAGCTGCGCAGTATAGATGAGCCAAATTTCACCGTTTGGGTTTTAAAAAGGGAGGGGTTCTGCTCGCTCCGCATTGGATCATTGGATACGATTACAGGCGGCAGCCATGCACCGCTGTTGTGGGGGAGGCGGGAAAGGGCTATGGAAATGTCGCGGCTGCCTTCGCTGCTTCCGCAGAACCATGCGGCAAGGAGGTCACCATCGTCCGTTTCAAGGAGGCAAGGGGCATGCGCAGTTTGTCCGCTCCCAGGAGGAATTAGCGCCTCGATAACGCCCATATACTCATCCATATAAATCTTACCGTCGAGTGTTAGACCGATAAGTACTGAATAGTTCACCGATTTACCCCTCCTTATGTTTTTCACGGTACAGTGCAATGGCAGAGGCATATGCGATAGAGTTCAGAAGGCTCAGTTCATTTGCGTTGCCGTCACCGGCATGGCCAAATCCAGTGCCGTGATCGACGGAGGCGCGGATAATGGGGAGACCTAGAGTAACGTTGATACCGGCAACTGCCTTCCATTTTCCATTCTGGCGGTCGTACTCAAAGCCCTTGACCTTAAGCGGGATATGCCCCTGGTCGTGGTACATGACAACAACGATGTCATACCACCCGCCGAGCGCCTTGGAAAAAACAGTATCAGGAGGGACGGGCTTTTTATCAGGAATGTTGATGCCTTCACGGATAGCTTCGTCAATGGCGGGCTGGATCTCGTTGATTTCCTCGGTCCCAAAGAGCCCTCCCTCGCCGCAGTGCGGGTTTAATCCGGCTACACCGATCTTGGGCATTTCAATGCCAAGCTCACGGCAGGCCTGATTTGCAAGACGGATTACCTCCAGAACGCGATCCTTCTTTACGCGGTCACAGGCCTCGCGGAGCGAAACATGCGTCGAAACGTGCGCGACACGGAGGTTTTCGTGTGCCAGCATCATACAGTAGTGCTTCGTATGCGTTCTTTCGGCGTAGATCTCCGTGTGCCCGCTGTAATGATGACCGGCCATGTTGATGGCTTCCTTACTGAGAGCGTTGGTAATGGTAGCGGCGATCTCTTTGTTCATGGCCAAATCAATAACCTGGGTCACATAGCGGTATGCCGCTTCACCGCCCAGTGCGGTTGCACCAATGCCAAAAGGCTTGCAAAACCCTTTCCCGTTTTCAAAGTCCTTTTCCGAGACAATTCCCATGCTGATCACATCAATCACACCGCGCTTGAACTGTGCTTCGGAGACGGTTCTGATTGGATGCACCTCAACATGAATTCCACTGACGGCCTCCGCAACCTTTGCGGCGTAAGAAAGCGCAGCTGCGTCCCCGACAACAATTGGCCGGCACATTCCATATATTTCCTCGTTTGCGAATACTTTAACGGTGATCTCAGGGCCGTTGCCAAATGGGTCGCCCATGGAAATTCCGACGATGGGTTTTTTCATGTATGCTGTCACCTCAGTCGATATTGTTTTCTCTGCATTTTACCAGTATGTTTCGGATCGCGGCGATCCCTTCTTCGGGAATCGTGTTAAAAGGAGCACGGCAGGGTCCGACATCGTACCCCGAGAGCGCTACTGCGGCTTTGATAATCGTATTGGGATTCCCGTATTTGAAAGTATCCCGGAAATTCTGGATCGCATCCTGGAAGAAACGGGCCTGCTCAACGTTGCCGGCGGCAAAGCATTCATATATCCTGACAATTGTATGCGGAAAAACATTTGCGCACCCAGCAATCGCCCCGGCACCGCCTGCAAGCAAATTCCAAAGAATAAGCTGATCGTTTCCCGCGAGGACCTTGAAATCAGGGCGCTTTTTCGTAACATTCAAATAGGCAAGAAGATTCTGGAAATTGCCGGAGGAATCCTTGGCACCAACAATGTTATCTATCTCAGTGAGCCTTGCAACCGTTGCCGAAGAGATCGCGTTGCCGGTACGCGCCGGAATGTTGTAAAGAATAACAGGCAGATCGACCGCAGCCGCGACTGTTCGGTAGTGCTCATAAATCTCGTCCTGACTGGCAACGGCAAAGCTGGGAGTAATGACGCTTAACGCATCGGCCCCAACGTCCTGGGCCATGCGGCTTTCGCGGAGCGTTTCGCGGGTCGTTACGCAGCCTGTCCCCGCATAAACAGGGACGCGACCGCGGACTTCGTCAATGACCGTCTCAAGAACAAGCTTCTTTTCGTCATAGTTGAGTGCATATCCTTCGCCGTTGGTGCCGAAGCAGAAAATCCCGTGAATGCCGTTTTCAATCTGCCGGTTTACCTGACGCCGGAGTTCATTCTGATTGATGCGCTCGTCCGGTGTAAACGGCGTGACGATTGGGACAATGATACCGCATATTTTATTTACATCCATAATATACCTCACAGAATCGACTGGTAGATCATACGCGCATCTGCGGCTGTCACCGGGCGGATATTGTTGACAAGCAGGCGGGTAACCTGTAACCCAGCGGTAACAAGATCGTCAAGATCCTCTGCGGGAACCCCGAACGATTTCAGGCTGGTTGGGATCTCAAGCTCTTTGACAATTTGCTCCATCCACGCAATCATGTAGTGACTTTTCTCTTTGGCCGTACGTACAGGGTTTTCACCATGGAAGACGCGATCATACACGGCAGCGAGCTTCTCGGAAATAAAGCTTTCGTTGAATCGCATGACCGGGCATAGAAGCATGGCGTTGGAGACACCGTGCGCAATGTGGTACCGTCCGCCCAGGGGATAGCTGAGGGCGTGGATCGCCGTTGTCCCTGAGGCAGTGATGGCGATCCCGGCGTAAAAAGCCGCCAGCTGCATGGCAGAACGCGGAGCGGTCTCCTTGCTCTTACACGCGGAAATGATATTATTGAAAATCAGGTCGCATGCTTCCAGGGCAAATGTATCGCTGATCGGGTTCGCCTTGGCGCTCGTGAAGCATTCTACTGCATGGCACAGGGCATCGACGCCGGTCGAACCAGAAATTTTAAGAGGAAGAGTGTCGATAAAGCGATGATCCAGAATGACGTAATCGGGGATCAATGCGTCGTTAACAATGCCGATTTTCAGATTTTTCTCCGGGACTCCGACGATCGCATTCGGTGTCGTTTCAGCGCCGGTGCCGGCTGTGGTGGGGATCGCCAATGTTGAAACACATTTTTTTGCGCGCGCGGGATCATCGAGAAGATCCTTTACGCCGTATTCGTTGGTGATAAGGACCCCTGCAAGCTTAGCGGTATCCATAACGGAGCCGCCTCCGCAGGCGATAACAAAATCGGCTTTTTTAGCCTTGAGTTCATCAATGATTTTCTGAACGGCCATATAGCTGGGCTCAGCGGGAATATCATCGAGGATGCAGTAATCAACGCCAACTTTATCCAACACATTTGTGACGATATCGGCAAGACCAAGGGACCGAATTGCCTTATCCGTAAAAACTGCGATATTTGTTAAATGATTGCCTGCGATAATGCTTTCGAGCTTGTCCGTAGAATTTTCCCCTGCAAAAACGGCGCGGGGCATTTTGAGAGAATACTGCGTGATCATAAGTAAGACTCCTTTGAAGTGTTATCGTATTTGTGCGGGCATTGCCCGGTCAGCTTTAAAAAAAGCTCAGGGGAACCAAAACCGCCTGCTTTGGATATGACCGTCCGCTCTTTCCCCTGATAATGGAAGCGGGAGAGAACAACTCCAGGCTCAATCTCACAGACCGGGTACAAAACGTTGATATGCAATGCTCGCATCAGCCCAAGGAGCGCGTCTCCGCCTGTAATAAGCGCGGTGCTTTTAAGCCCGGAGTCGAAAAGCGCTTTGACCAGCAGGCCCAGGTTATGTGCAAGCATCTTGCGGGCGTGATTGCTGTCCAGATTGTCGTCTGTGAGGAGCTTTGCACGAAATGTGTCAAGTATAACAAGTTTTCTTTCCTCGCACAGCTGACCCAGTTCTTTCACAAATTGGACGCAGGCGTTTCCAAACATCCATTTCGCGTTGAGAATTGTTTTCTCGTCGAGGTGAATGCGGGGTGCTCCCTGGGTTTCAGCAAGCGCGCATTGCCTTTCAGAGACTGGATTGATGCTGCCGCACACTGCAAGAAGATGGACGGGAGCAACGGAACGCGGGTCAGTAGGAGCGTGGAGGGAAAGAAGTCCGGGCAGGATCGTGGCAAAGCCAGCGCACCCTGCCAGAAGCCGGACTCTGTTGCAGGGGGGAAGTGCATCGGCAATTTTTTTGAAATCCGTATCACTTGAAACATCAAAGACCAGAATTCCGCTTTCACTTGGAAGCAGAGAATCCGTGGTGACGGAAAAGGATGGGGCCGTACTGGTCTTTGCTAAGACCTCGGATACAGAGGAACTGGTAACCGCCTCATAGGGATCCTTCCCAAAATCGCTTTCACTTACAGGCAGTCCGTTTATATAGTGGATGCCGGCCTTGGTAATGCGGTGCAGCTTTGGAAAAGCGGGGGCAAAGATAAGCTGCTTTTCGCCACTGGCAGAAAGGACTGCCTCCAATTCGGCGCCGATATTGCCACGCAGTGCGGAGTCGGTCTTCTTATAAATCGTGTGTATGCCTGATTGAACGGCCCAATCTACAAGGCCGTGTACAATTCCCCAGGCTTCTTTTGGCTTTAGGTGCCGCGTTTCCGCATCTATTACAAGAACCTCGCATTCGCCGTGGATATTTCCGATTTCCGAAGGGAAGCTGGAGACGATCACTTTGGTGGATGCACCGGCGGATGACAGTTGGACGCCGGCATCCAAGGCGCCTGTAAAATCATCGGCAATGACAAGAAGTCGAATCAATAAGCTGCCTCCTTTCTTTTTGACTTAATTCTATGCGACCGAAAAAGTATTTGCAATATACCTACAACACAAGAACTGTCCATTTATGAAACGTTTTGAGAATATTTATGCAGTATGATTGATATGCCTGAATTATAAAAAAGAAAAACAAAATCATTACCAAATACGTGAAGCCCATGAGACGATAAAATGTGCATTTTAAAGAAAAACGTTTCAAAATAGAACATGTTATATGATAAACGCCCTTGCTGACAGGATACCCCCGCCTGTATAATAGGGCCAAAGAAGGATAGCAGAGCAATATCGATCCATCTTTTACAAAAAACGGAGGTGCGCCCCATGTGGAAGTATATCTTAAAAAGAGTTCTGTGGCTGATCCCATCGCTGCTTGCGGTGTCGTTGATTATATGTTTTCTTGCGGTCCTCACGCCCGGTGAACCGGCAAGAATTATCCTCGGCAACGAAGCCACTGACACGGATATTGCGAAATTCAATCATGAGATGGGACTGGATAAGCCGTTTTTTGAGCAATATCTGGATTTCATTGTTGGTATTCTGCATGGTGATTTTGGAACAAGCTATGTGACAGGGAACAGCATAACAGAGGAAATCAAGATCCGATTCCCCTATACGCTTCGTCTGGCCTTCATTGGAGTGGCGCTTTCGGTATTCATTGGCATACCTCTGGGCGTCTACGCGGCTACACATCAGTACACATGGAAAGACAATGCTTCGATTTTCCTTTCCCTTTTCTGCGTTTCCATGCCGGGCTTCTGGTTTGCACTGATGCTTGTTCAGCTCTTTTCCAGAAAATTGGGGTGGCTGCCATCAATGGGGGTAGAGCATTGGTATAGCTACATATTACCCTGTATCACTGTTGCGGTCGCTGAGGCGGCGAGCCTTGCCCGTCAGTCCCGTTCCAGCATGCTGGAGGTGATTCGGCAGGATTACATCACGACGGCTCGCGCAAAGGGAGTGAAGGAATCCCGCGTTATTTACAAGCATGCGCTGAAAAACGCACTGATGCCGGTGATCACACTTGTTGCCACCAGCCTTGCTGCCTCGATGGGTGGAGCGATCGTGGCCGAGACCATCTTCTCAATCCCAGGTATGGGCTCCTATGTCGTCCGCGCGGTGAATCAGAGAGATTACGGCGTGGTAAAGGGGACGGTCGTCCTGCTCGCCTTTATTTTTGCCGTTTGCATGCTGCTGATCGACCTTGGCTATGCGTTTATTGACCCTCGGATCCGTTCGCAGTACGTGAGGAAAAAGACTTCTGGTAAAAAGACGGAGAAAGGTACAGTGCAATGAAAGAAAAGAAAAACAGTTCTTTTACCGCCGAAACCTGGCGGCAGTTTAAAAAGAACAAGCTGGCGGTTGCCGGTATGATCCTGATTATCCTCCTGTGCTTCATGGCTGTGTTTGCTGATTATATTGCGCCGTATCCCTATGATTTACAAGACCATTCCGCCTCGTTTGCCGGTTCGAGCCGTGAGCATTTGCTTGGATGCGACAAGCTGGGAAGAGACCTGCTAAGCCGCCTGATCTACGGAAGCAGAGAATCACTGAAGCTTGGCATCACCGCATCGCTCCTTGCCGCAGTGACAGGTGTGACACTGGGCATGATCGCCGGGTATTTCGGCGGCCTTGTGGACGACCTCATCATGCGGTTCATAGATGTTTATCAGTCCATCCCCACGCTATTGTTCTGCATTTGCATTTCCGCCGTACTGGGTATGGGTACGACCAGTGCAATCATTGCCATCGGTCTGGTATCAGTTGGAAGCTTTGCGCGGCTGCTTCGGGCTTCTGTTATGACCGCAAAGGAGACAGAGTACGTAGAGGCTGCCAGAGCAATCGGGGCAGGGAAGCTTCGGATCATGGTAAAGCATATTTTGCCGAACTCCATTTCCCCTATAATTGTTAACTTTACAATGAAGCTTGGTGTTTGCGTACAATTTGGCGCTACCATGAGCTACCTTGGCATGGGTTCCCAGCCGCCAATCCCGGAGTGGGGCACTATGCTTGCGGAGGGCCGAAACTATATGCGTATGAACCCCATGCTTGTTGTGTATCCCGGAATTTTTATCATGTTGGCCGTTCTTGCCTTTAACCTGATGGGCGACGGCGTCCGCGATGCAATGGATCCGCGTCTGAGAGGGTAATTCGATGGAAAAGAAAGAGAAGCTTTTAAAAATTGAAAACCTCACAGTGGAATACCACACTGATGAAGAGGTTGTACATGCCGTTAACAACGTGAGCCTTGAGATCAACTACGGCGAAAATGTTGCGCTCGTAGGGGAGACCGGCGCCGGAAAAACGTCCATTGCCAAAGCAATCCTTCGGATCCTTCCGCAGCGGCAATCCAGAATCGTCTCGGGTAAGATTTTTGTGAATGGCCAGGATATCAATGAACTCGATGAAAAAGCCATGCGTAAGATTCGCGGAAACAAAATCGCGATGATCTTCCAGGACCCGATGACGAGTCTGAACCCCGTCGAGAAAGTGGGCGACCAGATAGCGGAAGCCATTGAGATCCATGAAAAGGTCTCACGGGCGGAGGCACTCCGGCGTGCGATCGACATGATGGAATTGGTAGGGATCCCTGGCGAACGCAGCTCGGAATATCCTCATCAGTTTTCAGGGGGCATGAAGCAGCGTGTGGTCATTGCCATGGCGCTTGCGTGTAAGCCGGAACTTCTTCTCGCCGATGAGCCAACGTCGGCGCTGGATGTGACGATCCAGGCTCAGGTCCTGGAGATGATGCAGCAGCTGCGAGAAAAGCTCAACACCTCTGTGTTGATGATCACCCATGATCTGGGCATCGTTGCGCAGATGTGTGAAAAGGTCGCCGTTATCTATGCAGGCGAGATCGTTGAATTTGGAACCACGGAAGAGATTTATGACCATACCGCGCATCCGTATACACAAGGACTCTTCGGTTCGCTGCCCAACCTTGACTCGACCTCAAAGCGCCTGAAAGCGATCAAAGGACTGATGCCGGATCCGACCAATCTCCCCGCAGGCTGCAATTTCTGTGAAAGATGTCCCTATGCGACGAGTATCTGTCAGGAGCAGAACCCTGATTATGCGGAGTATAAGCCGGGACATTTTGTCAAGTGCTTTTACCCGAAGGAGGAAGAGAAATGAGCGAAGCGTTACTGGAGGTCCGAAACCTGAAAAAGTATTTCAAGACTCCACGCGGTATGCTTCACGCTGTGGACGATATCAGCTTTACGCTGGACGAGGGGAAAACGCTTGGTGTTGTTGGTGAGTCCGGGTGCGGCAAGACGACGCTTGGGCGTACCGTCCTTCATCTCATTGAGCCGACCTCCGGCGAAATAATCTATAACGGAAAAGATATCTCAACACCGGGCAAAAAGGATCTCAAATATCTTTGTACGCAGATGCAGATCATTTTTCAGGATCCCTTTTCCTCACTGAATCCCCGTATGTCCGTCGGTGAAACGATCATGGAGCCGTTTATTCTCCATACAAAGCTGAATGCCCGTGAGCGCCGGGAAGAGGTTTTGAAGCTGATGGATACCGTCGGCTTGGCAAGAAGGCTGGAGGGCGCCTATCCCCATGAGCTGGATGGCGGACGGCGGCAGCGGATCGGGATTGCCCGTGCTCTTGCGATGAATCCAAAGTTCATTGTGTGTGATGAGCCGGTTTCGGCCTTGGACGTATCGATCCAGGCGCAGATTCTCAATCTTCTGCGTGATTTGCAGGAGGAGCGTGGACTGACCTATATGTTTGTCACACATGATCTTTCAGTTGTGAAATATATTTCTGATGAGATCATGGTCATGTATCTTGGACAGATGGTCGAAAAAGCCAGCTCCGACGAGCTGTTTGCAAATCCGCTCCATCCCTACACAAAGGCGCTTTTGTCTGCAATTCCTTTGCCTGATGTTCATAAGAAACAGCAGAGGATCATCATGCAGGGAGAATTGACCAGCCCCGTTGACCCCAAGCTAGGCTGTCGCCTTGCGGCGCGGTGCAATCACGTATGTGAGAAATGCTCCGAACCACAGGAACTTCGGGAGGTTTCACCCGGCCACTTCGTGTCGTGCTGGAAAGTCGGCGAAAAATTTTAGTTTTATGTACTCAAGCCATGGAGAATGGCATAAAAAATAGGAGGAATACCAGATGAAAAAAGCATTAGCCCTTATTCTTGCACTTGCGCTTATACTTTCCCTGTGTGCTTGCGGAAGCAAAGAAACGACCAAAACCGATAGCAAAGAGGAACAAACCCAAACGAATACCACCGACGCATCTGCTGATACCACTGGTGCGCCTGTTGAAAAGCACATTGTCATCCAGACCTATACTGACAATGGCAACATTTCCCCCTACAATATGAACACCAATGCATACCCCATAACCAACAACGTGTATGAGCCGCTGTGGTTCCATTCTCCTGATTGGGAGGAGATGGTCCTCGCCACCTCGATCGATCGGACCGATGATGTCCTCCACTATGTTGTGCATCTTCGCGAGAATGTCACCTTTTCCAACGGGAATCCGTTCAATGCTGACGATGTGCTTTTCTCGCTGAAAGAGTATGGAGAATCCGATATCGGAGGAGCGGTCAGTACGCTCATCGATTATGAAAAAACCGCGGCGAAGGATGATTATACGGTCGATCTGTATATGGCGAAGTTTGACCCCTACTGGCAGAAGACCATCAGCGGAGTTTTGATCGTTGACAAAGAATCCTATGATAAGGATTCCATCAAGACCCATCCCATTGGCACGGGCGCGTATATCCTTGACAGCTACACGGTCGGTGTCGGCGCTGAGCTTTCTGCCAATCCCAATTACTGGGGCGGCCGCCCGGATATCACCAGCTTTTCTGTGAAGGAAATGGACGAGGATACTCAGGTCACCACTGCCCTTGAAACGGGTGAGCTGGATGTTTCTTATCTTGCGCCGACTGCTGATTTGTGGTATCTTGATGACATGGATCGCTTCAGTGTTTATACCGAGTCCATCTCCAAGTCCAATCTGACGCTCTTCGACCAGACGAAAGGCAGCCCCTTTGTCGACTTGAACGCGCGCCTGGCTGTCTGCTATGCGATCGACAATGATTCGATTATCTCCCTGGCATATGAAGGCCTCGGCGCAAAGCCCCAGAGCCTTTTCTCTACTGCGGACCCCAATTTCAAGACCTATCATAATGACTACACGGATATTTACAAGTCCTCTTCCTCCAATATTGACAAGGCCAAAGAGCTTGTCAAGGCGGCCGGCCTTGAGGGCGCTGAGATCACTGTGGCAGTGCAGTCCACGCCTACCTACAAGACTGAGGGTGAACTGATCCAGCAGAACTTGGTTGCTGCCGGATTTGGAAAGGTGAATATCCTTGCGATCGATAACTCCAGCTTCTACACAGCTTTGGGCGACAGCTCTCTGTGGGATATTGCGGTTACCGGCATGACCTGCGCCGATGGCACCGGCCTGCATACCTTCCAGAACCTGCATACCTCCATCATGAGCTACTTGACCTTCGAGGGTGAAGACGAATTCATGGCCAAGATCGACGCCGCTTATGCAATTGAAAACGATGAGGAGCGCCAGGCTGCCATGGATGAGCTTACAAAATACATCATTGAGAATGCTCTGATGTACAACAACATGGATATGTCCTACGGGTATGTCTATAACACGGATATTGAAGGCTTCAAGATTGTAGCCGGCCGTCAGATTTGGGTAAAGGATTGGACCCTCAATCGCTGATTCGTTTTGAATAAGCTCGGGGGCATAGGCAATGACCTATGCCCCCTTTTGAAGGAACTGAGTAAAATGCTGACCGGGAGAGATGAAAGATGTATATTTACAATTACAACGACTTTGTAAGGAATCCAGATCCAGACGGGTTAAAGCGATTGCAGTCCGGCTGGGGGGCAGATCATCCGCAGGAGGTCGTTGATCCCCTCAACCCATTTCCTGCGCCCTACCAGGGGATTATTCGGGAGGAATTTGAGATTGGCGGAGAGGTAAGATGCGTTTATGCGCTGATTCCGCCGAATTATCCGTCCTCTGGACCGGCGTATCAGGTATTCTTGGATGACGGACAGGATGGCGCACAATTCCTTGCGGATTCGAAGTGGACCCTGCTTGCAAATGAGCTTGGTTTTGTTCTTGTCGTTTTCGAGGCAGGTAAAAAATGGGATCTTTCAAATCAGGCAATTCGTGAGCAGCAGTACATGAACGCATGGAATCATTTTGAATACTTGCAGCAGATTTTTATTACCGGCTTTTCCCGCCGGTACCTGATTGGCTACGGAAAGGGAGCGGAAGTTGCCGCCACAATACACGCGCTTTCTCCTACGGCAGCGGCGGCACTTGTAGCGTATGGGATGGAGGATCTGCGGGAGGAAGAGCTTGCGAAAATCGGCGCCGCTCCCTCTGCGGTAGAAAAAATCCAAAAGGGGAATATTCCCTTGGCGGCGTTGCTAATTGGGCGTGATACGCTTCCAGAAAAAGCCCTTGCTTATTACCGCAAAGCGGGAGAATGCAGCGACGATGTTGGCTTCGGAAGGTATGGTCACGTATACCGCCCGGATCTGCGATATTACAAGCTTACTATGGAGACTGCGCCTGTATGGGAAGTATGCGGAGCAACTGCCGGCGAGATCCCGGAGCCGGAATCTCCCGCGTTTTTTGAACTTGTTTTTTCCTTCTTAAATCGGTTTTGCCGTGGATTCGGTGAAACTCTGAATTCGCCGCTGCTTGCAAGAGCGACCGAGGAGGAGCTTGATCTTGAACGTGGAACAATGATTGTGGACGGAAAACTGCGGGAGTGGTGGATTTACACGCCCGAAAAATGCAAAGATCGCGCCGTAAAATACCCATTCGTCGTGTTTGCTCATGGATATAGTGGAAATGGCAGGGACTATATTCTGGAAGGCGAGCTTCGTAAAATTGCTGATGCGCGTGGCTTTATTCTCTGTGCGCCAACGGGTTATCGCGGTGCTGAAACGGTATTCCGCAATGGCCGCGCGATGCAGCCCCAATGGAACGGTCATATGGAATGCAAGGACGGGGACACGGATGACATGCATTTTCTGGACAAAATGATGGATCGTATCATTGAAGAGCATCCCGTTGATCCGGGCCGCTGTTATTTTGCCGGCGTTTCTAACGGCGCGATGGTAGTGTGCAAAGCAATGTTCCTGCTCACGCACCGTTTTACGGCGTACCTGGCATCCAGCGGAAACATGAATGATACCCATAATCCGGACGAGAATATCCTCCCAATGGATCTTACCGTCATGCCTCATTTTTCAAAGGGTGTAAAGGCGGCCTTCTGGATGGCCAAAGGAGAATTCGACGGCGCAATGAAGGGGATGGATACGACACTGGAGCCGGGGCGCAGCAATTATGAGCTGCTCAAGCGTGTTGCGGAAGAAAATCACATGCGCTTTGGCCAGCCACTGTGCAGGAAAAACGGCATCTGGAATTTCTCTACATGGACGGATGAGAAAAATGCGCCGTTGGTCAAGTATACATTGGGAGACGGCTGCCCGCATGGTTTCCCGAATGATCTTGCCTGGCAGATGTGGGATGATTTCTTCTGCCATTACAAGCGCGAGGACGATGGGGAACTGGTCTATACCCCCTAACGGAGTGAGTTAACAGAGGAAAACTTTTATGCGGCGTTTGCTGTTCCTGCAAACATAGGGAGAACGATAATATGAAAACACGAGTGCTTGCCATTGTACCGTACGCGGGAATGAAGGACCTGATGACGGAGGTTGCTTCCAAACGCAGCGATATTGACCTTCACGTTGAAGTTGGCGATATGGAGAAGGGAGTGCAGGTTTTCCGCGACAGCTCTTCGGAGAAATACGATGTCGTTATCAGCCGCGGAGGTACATGCCAGTTGATTCGGCTTCAGACGGATATGCCGGTCATTGATGTTTCCATTTCGATATATGACGTCCTCTCCGCGATCACAGTGGTACAATCCGTCCCCGGAGGCTTTGCGCTTGTCGGGCACGCAAGCTTGACAAATTGCGCAAAGAGTCTGGGAAGGGTGATGCAGTGCGATTTTAAAACAGTCACAATAACAGCGGCCACGAATGTACGGGAAGTGCTGTCCAATTTGGCGGTACAGGGCGTGAAGAATTTCATATGTGATATGGTGACCACTTCAACGGCGCATGAAATTGGATTGAATGCTATGCTTGTCCTTTCTGGGAAGGAAAGCATTTCTGACGCATTTGATCGTGCGGTTTCACTGGCAAAGTCATTCAACTATGTCCGCCGGCAAAGTGAAATGCTGAAAACGATCTTTGCAACCAGCAATCAAAATGTTTTCGTATACTATCCCGATGGCCGTTTTTGGTTCTCTACGCTTTCGCAAGAGAAAGAAACGCCGATGCGCAGAATAATTGAAAAGAATTTTGCTTTGTTTTTGGAGCGTGACGGCTACTGCCTTGAAACTGCGGAACAAACGGTCCTTCATACCTTTCGTGCACACCATATGGAGGCTTTCTATCAGCCGTATGTGATGATTTTCCATCAAAAGCGAGAATTATTCTCTGCCGAGGAAGACGGCAGTGTTTTCCTTTACCATTCTTCCTCCGAGCGTTTCCCTCAACTCTTCACGGCAATCTCCACTGGAACGGGAAATCTGCGTGAACGGATAACATCTTTTGCAAAGACCGGCGCACCGATCATCATCCTGGGAGAGGATGGTACGGAAAAAAGCCAAATAGCGGCCCTGTTGTTTAAAGAAGGTCCGTACAGGGATAACCATTTTTATGTCATACATTGCGCGTTGATGGGCCAGAGAAAATGGAATTATTTATTCAAGAGTACGGAATCCCCGCTGCTTGACATGGGCTCGGCAGTCTTCTTTAAGGATGTTGACCAGCTAAAGGATAGTCAATTGGAAGAACTTCTGGAATTCCTGGAACAAGGAGCGATGGCGAAGTCTCTACAATTCATTTTTTCAATAGATGCATCGTCAAGGCTACGCCAAAAGACTGGAAAGGTGATAAACGACTGCCTTCATGGCCTTGTGCTGGATGTTCTTCCGCTCCGGGAAAGGCGGGAGGATATACCGACAATGGCAATTATGTATCTGAACCGACTCAACAAGGAGTATGGGAAAGGGATCATTGGTTTCGAAAAGGACGCAATGGATCTCCTGGCAAATTACTCTTGGCCGGAAAATATTCGCCAGTTCAAGCGTGTGCTGCGGCAGGCATCAGCCATTTCGGAAGGAAACTACATTTCTGCATCTGTACTCCAGAGTGCATTAAAACCTGAGCATGATATCCACTTGAGAGAGCCGGATTCAGATACAGATACAGCCACGATCAATATCTGCCGGACAATGGCGGAAATTGAGCATGATATTGTCTATGCAGTCCTCAAGAAGAACAACATGAATCAGTCCAAGGCTGCAAAGCAACTGAATCTAAGCCGTACGACAATTTGGAGGATGCTGCAATGACGCACTTTGATCTTTCCCCGAAAACCTGATACCGCATCTCTGCTTGCACATGAAGGGATCGTCAGGATACGCAGGTATATTCCTTCCCACCATGAGTCGACAAAAAATGTGCAAAAAACGAGACCGTGGCAAAATAAAAACTTGCAGATCCCCATTTTTAAAAGTAAAAAGGCGGTAGAAATCACGAAACAACCATGGTTTCTACCGCTGAATTATTAGAACGGTTTTCTAAAAAGCCTATTATGCAACAGGCGTGTCATGCAAAGCTGCCTATGTCAGTTACGAACCGGCACAGAATGAGTAGCAAAAAAGCGGGTGTTCCCACAGAACGTCAAACTCTAAGCTCCCAGCACAAAGCAGGAGTCGGAAACGGTGTTGTTCTGGGTGTCCGTGGAGGCATCCGTTTTCACGGTGCCGGAATAGCTCCAATCATCCGTGATGCTGTTCAGGCCGGAAGAGTTTTGCACATAGTTGATACCGCCGATGTACTGCTCCTGCATGGTGACGGACAAGCCTTCCACCGTGTGCTGAAGCTGAGATACTTTGCTTTCGGAGCTTCGCAGCCGCTCTTCCAGTATGCCTTGGTCGTTGGAAACCGACTCCATAGTTTCGGTAAGAGTCGCCACATAGCTGTTCAGCCCATCCACATTCTGCTGGAGATGGGCTGTTTTCTCTGCAAATTCATCGGTCGAAACATAGGCTCGAAGCACGACTTCGCCGCTCTCCAAGTCCCACCAGGACGAGCTATCCTGCGACTGGATGACACCTGCCTTGATGATGTTTGCTAGGACATCATGCCGCCCACGGTGGGCAGGGCTTCCTTCACGGTGACAGCATGGTCCTGCTTGCGCAGATAGTAGGCCGCCGTCAGACCGGCAGGGCCGGCACCTACCACGCACACCTTCCTGCCGGTATCGGGAAGCTGCTTGCCCTTGCCCCTCCAGTATTTTCCGGTGTCGTGCTCGGCGGCGTAGCGCTTGATGCTACGGATGGAGATGGGATCGTTCAGGGCGTTGCGCTTACACTGGGCCTCACAGGCCCGGGTGCAGATCATGCCCAGCACCGTGGGGAAGGGCGCCTTTTCCCGCACCACCGCAGCGGCGGCATCGTAGTTGCCTTCCTTGACGTAGCGGACGTATCTGGGAACGTTGGTATGGGCCGGGCAGGTAAACTGGCAGGGGACCACCTTGTCCTCCTTCTTCCAGTTTTCATGGCCCTCCTGCCACTTGTCCCGGATGGTGCCCGTGGGGCAGACCTCGGCGCAGGCGGTGCAGAAGCGGCAGTCGGCATCCTTCAGGAGTTTCCCATGGAGGGCACCCACGAAGGTCTCCATCTCTTTCTCCTGATACTGTAAAACCTTCACGCCCCGCAGCTCATTGCAGGCACGGACGCACCGTCCGCAGAGGACGCAGCGGTTCATATAGTGGAGGATAATACCTTTTCCTGAATTATTCACGCCGCCCAATATCCTGCACCGAAACCGTCCTTCCTAACACAATTAGCAGCATCTCCTCACAAAAGCGCACCCGGCCACCTGAAAGAGGGTGCAATACCCCTATAGAGCTGTGGAAGGGCTTTTTTGAAGATGGCAAGGTTCAGAATGGACTAATTTGGCTCTGGCGTTAGCTGTTGGATACGCCGGAGCGTGTCACAGAATTCCATTTTATACGGACAGCTGCTGCACAGCTTAAAAGTAACATACCCAGCGGAATGCACAGCTCTTGCTGCAATTTTCAACAGCCGCATGCGAATGGTGTCCACGGTTTGCTTGCGCATTTGCACTGGAAGGACCAGCCGCTTGAACCAGTTGAACAGGTTGTAGGCCAAGGCATGGAGCTGCAAACGGTTCGCGTTGACCAGCTTGGACTGGCTGCTTACAGCGGTGAAATCAAAGCCGTTTTTGCTCTCCTTGATGAAGTTCTCCATTTTTTTCGCTTGCAGTAAAACTTGATCAGCTTCTCAGGAGCGGAGTCCATGTTGGTCACAATGAAAGTATATATGTGGATCATTTGCCCGTAGGGCTTCTCGATTTTGAAAACCACCCGGCGGGGATAGTCCCAGGAGCCGGCCTGATACTGAAATTCTCCGTATTCCACAGCATAGTCCACCATGTTGGAACGGGTCTTTTCTGTCAGCATGGCTTCCGCGTCTGCCGCCAGTTCCCGGAGAATCCGGTTGTCCTTCAGCCGAATGGCATAGGAGATCCCGTTTTCCTCACACTGCCGATACAATTCAGAAGTCGCAAATCCGCTGCCCCCCCGCAGAAACAAGGGAATATCCGAATAATTCTCTGCAAATTCGTCCAGCAGCGGCTGAAGAAATTCCACAACCCCATTGCAGGAATAAACATTGCCATCCCGAAGCGCAATTTTCAGCAGATCGCCGGTCATTCCATCGTAGCAGACCAGCGGATGATACCCGTGGTTCTGGTAATGGTAGTTGAAGCTCTCACCTTCCTGCTTCCCATAGGTGTCCAGAAGGGTAGAATCCAAATCCAGCAAAAGGAGCTCCGGCTTGTTCAGCTTGTAAACACGCTGGCGCATCTGCCGGGTGATCCGGCAGAACTGCTTCAAGGTGGTTTCGTCCATGCGGCTGAAAAATCTGGAAATGGTCGGTTGAGAAGCAAGGGCATCCTTCCCCAGGGCGGCAGTCAGAACCGGGTCGTTGGTCAGTTCATCCGCACAGTCATCCGTAAAGTAGCCACAGCAAATCTGAAAAATCATTTGCATCAGGTTTTGACTGTCCGTATGGAACCGATAGGACGCAAAATCCGTGGTCTTGAACTCCCGGAAAATGAGCTTGTCGAACCCCAGCTTGCTAGTGAACTCCCGAAGCAGCAGACACCCCGCATCGGAGGACAATTCTCCGCCGTCAAAATTTATTTTCAGCCGCCTATTGCTTTCTAAAGAAATGGTGTTTATAATGTCCATGAAGAGCCCCTCTTTTGGTTTGGATTTGAATTTTGACACCTTAATTCTACCAGAAGTTAGGCTCTTTTTCTACCTTTTTCTATATCATTCAGTAGATGAAATGGAAAAATACCGAAAGGTGTTGCAGCTGTGCAGTTGTTGCGGGGCGGGGTGTGCCTGCGTGAATAATTCAGGCTTTTGTTCCATTTCTGTTGACTTTATTTCGGAAAAGGGTTATACTTCCATCAGCTTCAAGCCGATTTCAGGCTAATCTCCCTTGGGGGAATGAAAGCTTTTGTGAATGAGTCAGGAGGATAATATGCGCATTGGTTCTTATATTATGCAGCCGTGTCAGAATGCCAAGGAGTATATTCGGCAGCTGGTTTCCAAGCATTATCGGGCGGCGTACTGCCCTGACTATCTGAAAGACACCCGGCAGCAAGCGGAAATCAAGGAATTGCGGGAGGGACTTCAGGAACATGACATTGTTTTGGCAGAGGTTGGAACGTGGGTTAATCCGCTGTCGCCGAACAGAGCAGAACGGGAAAAGGCGATTGCTTATCTCACTGAACGTCTTGCACTGGCGGATGAACTTCATGCGGAATGCTGCGTCAATGTGCTGGGGAGCCTTTCTGACGAATATTGGTATGCCCCCTGTGCAGAAAATTTTACAGAACGATTCTGGGATGTATCCGTCAGTACCTATCAGCACATTATTGATACCGTAAAACCCAGGTATACACGGATGACCTTTGAGATTATGCCGTATAGCCTGCTCGATGGTACAGAAGGATATGTGCATTTTCTTCATATGCTCGATCGGCCAAATGAGACGGCGGTCCACCTGGACATTGCGAATCTAATCCACGACGCCAGAACAATGTATTCCCAACGTGCCATTTGGAGAGAGGCCATTGATGTTCTTGGTCCCCGGATCAGATCCATCCATATCAAGGATCTGCGTTTGGATGCCAGAGCTATGAACACCCAGCTGACGGAGGTGCTGCCAGGCAGCGGCCAGCTGGATCTGGAGTATGCACTTCAGCTGATCGACACGCTTTCCGATGATATTCCAGTTATGCTGGAGCACCTCCCGGACGAGGCGTCTTATGATGCAGCGGCAAGCTATGTCAGAACTGCCGCACCCCAAAAGAGGTAAAAAAGGCGTTCAGGTGGTTATCCATAAGCAGCGGCAGCAGAGCTTTCACAGGAGGCTCAGGTACTTCTTGACATTATGTACAGAGGTTCCTTAAGTTATCGCAGGTTTTCCAAGTTCATTTATGTGAAGCAAGGAGTCGTCTTTGCCGGGTGTTAGTCCGGCAAAGACGACTCCTTGCTTCGTACAAATCAGACAGAGAAAATCATGAGATTCAAAATCGATCAATTGTATGATTTGCAGACAATATCAGAGGAGGCGCGCAAAATCAGATCGGCATCCAGTTGAATGTAGCGTTTTCCTTGATTTCGTGTGCGTTCGACAAGGTCGAGGATCATGATTCCCGCTGTCCGCCCAATCTCGTAGGCAGGATAGTGGATTGTTGTAAGCATAGGGGTTGAAATCTTGGAGGCAACGTTGTTATCGCCGCCGATGACTATAAGATCATCCGGAACCTTGAGTCCAAGAGAATGGGCTGCCTTGATCAGAGCGGCACCGTAAACATCGGACGTACACACAACCGCGTTAGGCCTGTTTTCACTTTGCAGCAGGTGGAGCCCTGCAATATAAGCACTTTCATAGGACACAGGCGGCGAAAGCTGTACGATCCATTCGTTGGGGACAGAGATTCCCCGCTTGATCATGATATCCAGGAATGCGGTTTTTCGCTGAAAGGCAGTATATCCGTCATCATCTGCAAGGGATACGAATGCGATCTTTTCCCGCTGCAAAAGGAACAGATGATTCAGCACCTTCGACATGATGTCGGTGAAATTGGCGCTGACATAGGGGCAGTCTGTTTTTTCACAGTACTCAAAGCATTGAACACAGGGAAAATGCTGCTGCAGCAGCTCGAGGTCATCCTTCGCAAGACGCATGGAAAGAATGATGCCGGCAACATTATTCCTCGTGGCGCAGGAAAGGAGATCCTGAACATGAAAAGCGGCGTCTGCCTGCATCATGGCCAGAAAATCGTACTGGTTTTCAGTCAATACTTGGTTAATTCCATCAATAATTGGAGGGAATATGGATATTTCTTCTGAAAAATGGGTTGAAGCATACAGAATGGTTCGTCCTGCCTGCTTTTTTTCCTTGGGTGGATGACTCTGAGGTGCGAAATGAAGGGCTTCAATTGCACGCTGGACGCGGGCAACGGTATCGGGATGGACGGTGCCTGGATGATTGATGACTCTGGAAACAGTAGAGATGGATACTTCTGACAGACGTGCAATATCGTGGATGCTGTTTTCTTTTTTTGGGCGACCCATTGTACTTTTCCCCGCTTTCATTTTAATAATATATTCAGTATACATTATTTTCTGAAAAAGTAAATAGAGAAAGGACTTGCATTTCGGCATCTCAAGCGCTGCACTTCTTCAGGATGCTTCTGACCGGATACCACCTGAAAAATATCTGGATCCTGGAAGAAAAACGCTTTTTATTTTCAACCTCAAAGGCAATGGTCATAGCGCAGACCCCTTGTATGTGTTTGGTGTGTTGCAGCAGCTACATGATATCATGCATTGGGGATGTACTGCCTTTTTTATTTTAGATTTTCCATTAAAAAGTTCAGATTTCTAGGGGCACAAAGCTTTTAATGAAAATTAAAAATTTATTTTCATTAAAATAAAGAAAAAACTATTGACATTTGTTGTTGCAAATGCTATACTTTTCACAAACGAGGGACGCGGATTTATGAATAACGCAGCGGAGTTAATAGAAAATGACAAATATATTTTCAGAAAATAAACTAGACGGTGTGAGCCTGACGACCGTGGTAATCGGTGCCAGCGGCGGTTTGGGCTCCTGTGTTTGCCGAAGGGCGCTGAATCGAGGCTGGAACGTCATTGGCATGAGCCGGGGGCCGTTTCCGTTACCAGAGAGCGAAATGGGGCTGCACGGTGGAAATCTGTGCTTTCTTCCGGTAGATTTGGGAGATCCGGTCTCCGTGCTTCACGCGGCGGCGCAGATAAAGGAAAAAACGCGCTGCTTGAACGGCATTGTGAATTGTGCCGGCATTGTGCTGGGCAGGAATGATGGTCTCGACACTCTGGACATGGACGACGTGCGCAGGAGCATGGAGATCAATGTATACGGACCGATGGAGCTGATTCGCCAGCTGCTGCCGCTGATTCGAAAGGGTTTCCCCGCCGGAATTGTCAATGTTTCCTCCTCGGCTGCGGCCATTCCGGGAACACGGGGAATTGATTACCCTTATTCTGTCTCCAAATGTGCGCTGAATATGTTTACCGAGAAGCTCAGAGTTTCTTTGCAGGATACTCATGTACACGTCGCAGCGATCCATCCTGGCTGGATGAAAACTACGATGGGCGGCCCCGGAGCGCAGGTAGAGCCCTCCGAGGTGGCCGATTATATTTTAGACATTGTTTGCGGGAAAAAAACTGTAACGGCTGTGCCAGCCTTTGTCAACCGCTTTGGACAGCCGGTGCAAAACCGCAACGAAATATGAAATATCAAAGGAGAAGGAAACAATGGAAAGCAACGAAAAGAAGTATACATTGGAGGACGTGAAGGCTTCTACCCAAGAGGCAGAAGCAGCCAGATACCGCTTTGTTGGCTGCATGTATAAAACCCTGAAGGAAGAGCTGGGCGAGGAGCAGGCGAATGATCTGATGTACAAGGCTTATTTTAAGTATGGCCATACAAAGCATCCTGAGGCAACCGTGGTTCCCGGAAACCTGGCACATTTCTGCGATACCTATGCCCATGGGGAGCACACCTATTACCCCTACTCCATGGATATGCCATATACCGTCCACGGCAATCAGGCAGTTATCAACTGGTGCACCGGCGGGCAATGCGGGGGGCTGGACTGGTTTACAGAGGGCGGAATCACGCCGGAGGAGGCAAGAACGCTCTGCTGGAAGGCTGCGATCGCGGGTGATATCGGCTATGCCGACAAGTGCGGCCTGGATGCGCACTTCAACCATACCTGCGCCACCGGCGGCGGATGCTGCGAGTTCGTAATCAGTAAAAGGGAGTAAGCGAATGAAGCAGATCTTCGAGGAATATACGGCGTTGCTGGAGCGTGAGATGGTTCTGGCACTCGGCTGTACCGAGCCGATCGCAATTGCCTACGCTGCCGCGGTTGGAAGAAAGGTGCTGGGATTTTTCCCTGAAAGAATGGTTGTAGCCTGCAGTGCGGATGTGATTAAAAACACAAAAAGTGTCTTGGTTCCAAATGCGGGAAATCTCCACGGCATTGCGGCGGCAGCCTTGATGGGACTGATTGGCGGCGACCCGAATCGCAGCATGGAGGTTCTTGCCTCCGTGACGCCGGATGTTCAAAAGAAGGCCCAAAAGCTTCTGGAAGATGGATTCTGTCAGGTTGAGGGGCTGGAAACGGAGATTCCGCTGGTGATTCAAGTCAGGCTTTTTGGAAACAGTGAGTCATCGACCGTCGAAATCAGCGGCAGTCACAGCCGGATTTCACGGAAAGAACGCAATGGAAAGCCGGTAGATTTGCCGGAGACATCCAGGCAGGGTGAAAATACCGCTTCTCACGGTTATCCTGAAATGAATCTGGAATTGATACTGGAGTATGCGGATCAGGTGAACCTGGGGGAGCTGCTTCCTCTCCTGAAAAAGGAAATCGACAGCAACCTTGCCATTGCGAAGGAAGGACTGATGCACCCGTGGGGTGCAAATGTCGGAGCTACGCTGTTGGAATGCAATGCGGATGATGTCAGGCGGCTGGCCTGTGCGTATGCGGCCGCCGGTTCTGATGCCAGAATGGGCGGCTGCACGCTGCCGGTTGTAATCAATTCAGGAAGCGGGAATCAGGGGCTGACAGTGTCCCTTCCGGTTATTATATACGCAGAATACTACCACCGGTCGGAGGAGCGGCTGTACCGTGCCTTGATTGTAAGCAACCTTGTTGCCATATATCAGAAAAGCCAGCTTGGAACCCTGTCCGCTTTTTGCGGGGCAGTTTGCGCAGCGACCGGCTGCGGTGCCGGAATTGCGTACCTGATGAATGGGAAGCGTGATGTAATCGAAAAAACCATCAGCAATACACTTGCGACTGTGTCCGGGATCATCTGCGATGGAGCAAAGCCGTCCTGCGCCGCAAAAATTGCTTCGGCTGTTAATGCCGCCATTCTCGCCTATGACATGGCGGAAAAAGGGAAGGCGTTTCCTCCGGGGAATGGAATTGTAGGTCAGGATGCGGACGCGACCTGCCGCAATGCCATGCGGGTTGGCGCCGAAGGAATGAAGGCAACGGATCGCACGATCCTGCAGATTATGCTGGAGTGAAGCGGCAGCGGTCCGCTTCTGAAAACCCAGAAGCAGTCACTGTCCGCACTGTGCCAATCTGGTTCACCCCATGAGCGAAGCATTTCGGTTTCACCGGAATACCGCGCCGGTTTCCGATGAAGCCGGTGCGGTGCTTGGGGTCAACTCCAGCGAAAGGAGTAATAGAGATATGTTAAAATACATCGCTCGCCGCCTCTTGATCATGATACCGATTATGCTTGGCATTACAGTCCTTGTGTATATGCTCGCAAGCCTGTGTCCTGGCTCACCGCTGACGATGCTGCTTCAGGACCCTCAGGTTTCGGCAGCAGACATCGAGGCAGCGCGGACGCGCTACGGTCTTGACCAGCCGATCATTGTGCAGTATCTTCGCTGGCTGCAGAATTGTCTGTCCGGCAATCTGGGATATTCATATCGTACAGGAGAACCGGTGACGAAGTTGATTGGGGAAAGGATCGTGCCAACACTGGTTCTGACATTGACTGGCACAGGAATGGCAATGCTCCTGGCAATTCCGCTGGGGGTACTGGCTGCATATAAACCATATTCCTGCTGCGACTATGTGGCATCCGGCTTGTCGTTTTTGGGTGCGGCCTCTCCCAGTTTTTTCGTCGGACTGATTTTTATCTATCTGTTTTCGGTCAAGCTTGGTATTCTCCCCACGGGCGGTATGTATAGCAATCTGACCACGAAAACACTGCTGGACTATCTGCGGCATCTGATTCTGCCCGCCTCGGTGCTGATGTTCTCCCAGATGGGAATGTACATTCGCCAAACCCGCAGCAGTCTTCTGGAGGTGTTGGGAGAGGATTACATCAGAACCGCACGGTCGAAGGGACTGTGGGAGGACCGTGTTGTCATCCTGCACGGCCTTCGCAATGCCTTTATCCCGGTCGTTACCCAGTTTGGCCTGTCGATTCCGACACTGATTGGCGGAACGGTAGTTATTGAGCAGGTGTTCAGCTGGCCCGGACTGGGGACGCTGATGGTCTTTTCCATTCAGTCCAGAGACTATCCGACAATCATGGGCATTACGGTTGTTGTCGCCTTCGTTGTGATGATCGGCAATATGCTCATTGAGCTGTTGTATGGTGTGCTGGATCCCAGAATCCGCTACCAATGAGAAGCAGGTGAACGCTGAATGAAACAAAGTGAAAATAGAAGCTCTTACTTCAGGGATGTTCTGGAGCGGTTTCTGCGGCACAAAATGGCAGTAATCGGTTTGACGATTATTGTCGTGGAGGTGTTGAGCGTGCTGCTGCTTCCCCAGCTCCTTCATCTGAATCCGACAAGGTCGGATTTCTCTGCCGGCGTATACGCAGAACCCAGCGCAAAACACATTCTGGGTACGGATGATATTTCCCGAGACCTGTTTGCCCGGGTGATTTACGGCGGTCGAACCTCCTTGTATGTGGGAGTGGTATCCGCTTTAATCGGCTTGGCAATCGGCGCCCCTCTGGGACTTATTGCGGGCTACTACGGGAAGCTGGTGGGCACCATTATCATGCGGACAGCGGATTTGTTCCAGTCCTTCCCGTCCATGATTCTTGTTCTGGTCCTGGTTTCTTTGATAGGGCCATCTGTCACCTCGGTGGTTCTGGTGATCGGAGTTCTTGGGTGGGCGCAGTCGGCAAGAATACTGTACAGCAGCGTCCTGTCCATTCGGGAAAGGGACTATGTGGAGGCTGCCCGTGCGATCGGGACACGCAATGGCATGATTATGCGAAAATATATTTTGCCCAATGCGTTTGCTCCATTGCTTGTGAATTTCTCGTTTTCCATCGCATCTGCAATTCTCACGGAATCCGGCCTCAGTTTTTTGGGCATGGGCGTTCAGCCGCCCAAAGCATCCTGGGGGAATATCCTGTACGCGGCACAGTCGATCTCCGTTCTTTCTTCAAAGTGGTGGATTTGGGTGCCGACGGGGTTGCTGTTGATGCTGACGGTGCTCAGCTTCAACTTCCTGGGTGATGGTATTCGGGATGCGTTGGATCCCAAGATGAAGCTTTGAAAGAGGTGGAAACAGAATGGATGAACCTGTACTGGAGTTGTGCAACCTTTGGGTCGATTTTGACACAAAGACAGGGCGGAAAAACGCGGTAAGCGGGGTCAGCCTTCAGCTACCTCATAACAGAACACTGGGCGTTGTGGGTGAAAGCGGATGCGGCAAGAGTGTCACGATGCTTTCGGTTATGAAACTGCTTCCAAACAGGACAGCACATATCCGGGAAGAGTCTTCCGTGAAGCTGAATGGGAAAGAAATTTCCAGGCTGAATAACCGTGCTATGTGCAAAATTCGCGGCAAAAACATTTCCATGATTTTTCAGGATCCCATGACCAGCCTGAACCCCGTTATGACCGTGGGAAATCAAATCATTGAAACCCTGCGGGCCCATGAAAAAATGCCGAGAAAGGCTGCTTATGAGGCAGCTGTCAAAATGCTTATGGATGTGGGAATGCCGGAGCCGGAAAAGCGGATGAAGGCATTTCCGCACCAGCTCTCGGGCGGCATGCGGCAGAGAGTGATGATCGCCCTGGCCCTGGCGTGCAGGCCGGAGGTTCTGATTGCTGACGAGCCAACCACAGCGCTTGATGTAACCATTCAGGCGCAGATCCTGAAGCTCATGCGTGACCTGAAGGAGAAGACAGGCACTTCAATTATTCTGATTACCCATGATTTGGGCGTAGTTGCGGAGATGGCAGATGATATTGCTGTGATGTATGCCGGTGAAATTGTGGAGCAGGGAAGTACAAAGGATATTTTTGAGTCCCCGATGCACCCGTATACCCAAGGACTGATGAAATCGATTCCCAGGCTTGATATTGACCAGGACAAGCTCTACACCATTCGAGGAACCGTTCCGGACTTGTCCAACATGCCCGAAGGCTGCCGTTTCTGTGACCGCTGCGAATTTGCCACATTGCGCTGCAAACAGGAAAAACCGGAGCTGCTGCTGCACGGAAGCCACTTTGTCCGCTGCTTTCGCAAGGAGGTGGAATGATGGATACAGGCACAATACTTGTTCGTTGTGAAGGGATTAAAAAGCTGTTTCCTGTGAACAAGGGCCTTTTCTCAGGCAAACAGAAGTTTGTTCACGCCCTGGATGATGTTTCGTTGGAGATTTATGCTGGTGAAACGCTTGGATTGGTGGGCGAGAGCGGCTGCGGAAAATCGACCCTCGGACGCGCGCTGATTCGACTGATTGAACCGACCGAGGGCAAAATCGAGTTCTGCGGTGAAGATATTACCCATCTCCCGCCGAAGGAGTTGCGTGCGCTTCGCCAGGAAATGCAGATAATTTTCCAGGATCCCTACGCCTCATTGAATCCTCGTATGACAATCTATGAAGCACTTGAGGCACCGCTGATCAATTTTCACTGTCCGGCAGAGGAGCGAGGGCGGCGTATCCATGAAATCGCCCAAAAGGTTGGGTTAAATGAGCAGTGGCTGTATCGTTATCCGCACGAGTTCTCCGGCGGGCAGCGGCAGCGGATCGTAATTTCCCGTGCTCTGATTCTGAAGCCCAAGTTTGTTGTCTGCGACGAAGCGGTGTCGGCGCTGGACGTGTCCGTGCGCTCCCAGGTGCTGAACCTGATGTCCGAGCTGCAAAAGGATCTGGCGCTGACCTATCTGTTTATTTCTCACGATTTGAGTGTCATCAAACATGTCAGTGACAGAATCATCGTGATGTACCTGGGAAGATTGGTGGAAATTGCCTCCAAGCGAGAACTGCTGAATAATCCGCTTCACCCCTATACACAGGCGTTGATTTCCGCTATTCCCAAGCCGGTCATCGGAGAAAAAACAGAAGCCACTGTCCTGCAAGGGGATATTCCAAGCCCAATCGATCCGCCTCCGGGCTGCCCATTCCATCCGCGATGCAAGTATTGTATGCCCTGCTGTACAACGGAATTCCCCGGACCAAGAGATGTTGGGGGCGGTCATTTCGTTTCGTGTCACTTAATTCATAAATCAAAGATGTGATCTGCGTCTTTGTAATAAAAAAGAAAGGAAGCGTACCCATGAAAAACATTTCCAAACTGATTGCCTTGGCTTTGTGCCTCATTCTGGTGATGGGCTTTACCGCAACCGCCATGGCAGAATCCCCCGAGAAAACAGTCACACTGGCAGCCCAGACTGCTTGGACAACGATCAACATGTTCATGTCCATGGATGGCAATACCAACTTTATTCATGGTCTAATTTGGGAGCCGCTGTTCCTGTATAACATGAACGGTGATATTGTTCCGATGGTCGCCGAAAGCTACGAAGTGAATGACGATATGACAGAATACACCATTCATATCCGTCAGAATGCGTACTTCAGCGACGGGGAGCAATTGACCGCCGATGATGTGATGTTCACATTTCAGCTGAACATGGATCCGACTCTGGCAACCACGCGGCACAGCTATCTGAAGTCGGTGGTCGGAACCGATGACTCCAGCGGCGAAGCTGTTGAGGGTGAAGAATTTGGCCTCCAAAAGCTGGATGATTTTACGGTAAGGTTCACGCTGAAATGGGCAACGGATGCGTTTACCTTCCTGACCAATTTGCGTATGTTTAACATCCTGCCTGAGCATGTGCTGAAGGATATTGCTCCTGCCGATCTGGAGAACTACAATTTCTTTGAAAACGTGCCCGGCTCCGGCCAGTTGATTTACAAGAGCCAGATTCCCGGCGAGAGTATGGAGCTGGTGACCAACAAAAATTATGACCGAGGTGAGATTGACTTTGATAAGATGGTGATCAAGGTCATACCCACGACCAACATCCTCAGTGCGTTTATCGCAGGCGAAGCTGATGTCTGCTTTGTTGGCGGCGCCGGAGCACTGCCCATCGTTGATTACGAAATGGCAAAGCAGCAGAGCGGCTTCTCTGTAGTTGAAATCCCCAACCTCAGCTTCTCCGAGCTGGCAATGAACAATCAGGATCAGGACCTGAGCGATGTCCGCGTCCGGCAGGCAATCTGCTATGCCATCGACCGAGACGCAATTGTACAGAATGTATTCCAGGGGCTGGGCGATCCCTGCTATGTTCCCTATGCACAGAGCCACCCCTATTTCAATGCGGATTACGAATTCAAGTCCTATGACCCCGAGAAGGCAAGCCAGCTGCTCAACGAGTATGGCTGGGACAGCAGCCGTGTCCTGAAGTTCTGCGTTCCTTCCTCTGACGCAAACCGCCAGAAGGCCGCCGTCATCATTCAGCAATTCCTTGAGGATGTAGGCATCAAGACCGAAATCTACACACTGGATAACGCCAATCTGTTCTCCTCCATGGTCAATGGAGAGTACGAACTGGGTATGTTCGGCTCTGCGGGTGCGCTGAATCCCACCGACTTTGTTCCCTGCCTGACGCCGGGCAACGGCGTGAACTTCTGCCGTACTACCGACAGTCGTTATCACGACCTGTATGCCGCTTCCGATAAGGAAATGACCTTTGAGGGCAAAAAGGCTCAGCTCGACCAGCTCCAGGAACTGATTGATGAGGAATGTCCCTACGTATTCCTGTACAGCGCAAAGCACATCGCACTGCTCAGTGACCGCCTTTCCGGTGTAAACTATCCCGATTTTACGCTGTACTTCTATGACCTGACCACCTGGAAGGTTGCAGACTGATTTCGAATCAAGCACGATGACAGGCAGACGTAAAGGATTCACTTTCGTCATTATTTGAGTACCCCCCGGTTGTCCGCGACTCCGTTTTCATGGAGTCGTGGATAACCATCTTTATGGAGGATAAACCGAAAATGAAAGCAATTGCGATTGATACCTTTCAATGTGCCGCTGGCATTGGAGAGATCACTGTTTCAGAAGACGGGAGACAGGCCGCCTTTATAAAATCAAAATTTGAAAGCGGACAGCAGAATTATGTCAGAAGTCTTGCCGTCTACCACATGAAGCAGAAAAAGATAGACTGGTTTGCGGGGATCCACCCCGATGGTATCTGCTGGATGGATTCAGACACCCTTATCCTTACCAGGTCAATCAGGCCGAACCAAGTCGAAATATATACGGAATTCTGGAGCTTTCATGTTGATACGAAGGAAATATCTTTTCTTTGCAGGCTCCCCTTTCAAGCGGTTTCTGTTTTAGGAAAAACACCGGGAGGACGATTTATCATAAAGGCAACGGAAGATATTCCCATTCGCTGCCGCTTGGAAGGCCTGGATCCGCAGGCGCGGGAAAAAGAACTGGAGCGAATTTACGATGAAAAAAATCGATTCACCGTTTACGATGAATATCCGTACTATTGGAACGGCAGGGGCGTCATCAATGGGAAACGAACCAATGTCTTCCGACTGGATATGAAAACCGGAGAAGCATTGCCGGTGTTTCCTGTTGGCTTTCAGATTTCAAACGCGGTATACTCTGCACAGGAGGATCGGATTGCGGCAACCGGATACGAAAGTCAGCGTGTTCATATGTATAAGGAGGCGCTGTTTACAGCGTTCGGGGATGGAAAAACCTGGAAGAAGCTGATAGACCAAGAGGTTTTTCGGATTGAACGTCTTGCGATCTGGGATCGCCGAATCGTGATGACTGTTAATATGGAGCTTCCGGGAAGCGGACAATATACTCCCACCAGGCTGATTTGGGTCGACTCAGAGAATGGCTGCACTTGCAATGTATCCAACGAAGCGATGTTCCTGGGCAACCCCGTCCTGAGCGATGTATGTCCGGGAAGCGGCAAGGATTTTCAGGCATGCGGGAATTGGCTGTACTATGTCCAGGGCAAAGAGGAAAACAGCTATCTGATGCGCATGGACAAAAATGGAAATCAGGAATGGGTAGCCGGCGAGAACGGAAGCGTTTTCTGCTTTGATGTCCACGCAGATGAGGTTTACTTTGTTGCAGCGCAGAAATCCGGTTTTCAGGAGCTGTACCGCATCGGGAACTGCAAAACGGAACAAATCACCGATATAAACGGCTGGATCGCAGTGGACTACATCATTCAGCAGCCGGAACCTGTCTACTTTCTCTGCGATGAAGAAATCGAGATACATGGTTTTGTAATCAGGCCGGTTGACTATGATGGAAGCAAAAGATACCCCATGATTTTGGATATCCACGGAGGACCGGGGATGGCCTACGGCACGGGCTTTATGCATGAAATGCAGTATTGGGCGGCGCAGGGGTATTTTGTTGCATTTTGCAATCCTCGCGGAAGCGCTTCAAGAGGTGCCGATTTTCTTAATATGTTTGGGCGGTTCGGGACCGGCGACTATGATGACTTCATGAAGTTTACCGACATCGTGCTGCAAAGGTATCCTGCAATAGATCCGAAGCGAATCGGCGTAACCGGCGGCTCTTATGGCGGATATGCCACAAACTGGATCATTGGCCACACAGATCGTTTTGCTGCCGCTGCGTCACAGCGCTCTATCTCAAATATGCTGACCATGGACGGTACAAGCCACTGCGCCGGCTACCTGTGTGAGGAATGGACACACACGACAGGATGGGCTAATATCAATCAAGTCTGGGCTCTGGCACCGCTGGCCTATGCCAAGAACGTAAAAACCCCCACCCTCTTTCTGCAATCGGAAGAGGACTATATTTGCCCGGTGGTTGAAGCGCAGCAGATGTTTACCGCTATCATACAAAATGGAGTGGAGGCAAAAATGGTGTTGTTTAAGGGCGAGAATCACAGCCTGTCCAGAAATGGGAAAAAGGTGAATCGAATCAAAAGACTGGAAGAAATAACGAGTTGGATGGATCGGTTTCTGAAGAAATGAAGGGGGGAATAAACAAATGAAAGAATCAGTACTGGGAACGACAATTGTAACACAAATCGGAATAATTGTACGTGATATTGAGCAAACTGCAAAGGATTATGCACATTTCTTGGGAATGGAGGTACCTCCAATCGGGATCACAGACGAGTACCGGATTTCCAAGGCGGAGTACATGGGGAAGCCGACCCATGCGCAGGCGAGGCAGGCTTTTTTTGAAGTTGGATCCACCATTCAGATCGAACTGCTGGAGCCGGTTGGAGAAGCAAGCACCTGGGCGGACTTCCTGGCCGAAAAGGGAGAAGGCGTTCACCATATTGCCTTCTGCGTCAAGGATATGGCAGAGGCTGTGTATCACTGCCAGAAGCTGGGATTCCCTCTGATTCAAAAAGGGAGCTGGGCAACAGGTGAATACAGCTATATGGACACCTCCTCCAAGCTGAAGGTGATCACGGAACTGCTTGCGTCCCACGAATAATGGTTCCGTTTTGGGTACTGTGACTTCTCAGCCGTTTCATACAAATTCTTGATAAATCCCCATGCTAAGTCTCTGAGCACCACCAGGAATGAAACCGAAGTGCTGGACTTGGCAGTGGGAAGACTGTATACTAGAAGTACGGCAAAGGTCGATTCTTTTTTGGGTTTTCAGCCCGATTGATAAATTGACTATCCAACTCTCCGTTGCACCACCATCTGTCCAGTTGCGTAAGCGACAAAAGGACGTACAGTATCTATCCCGGCAAATACAACGGCAACCTTTATTTTACCTGAGGGGGAACAAGTTGAACTGGAACCGGGTGAGAGAATCCTGGAACCATAGAATCTGAATAAAGAAAAGACGGCGATTACGGTGGCGGCTGCCATGATTTACCTGGCGATTGATCAGGGATATTTCACTCCGGCGAACTATGGTATATCTTTGATACTCTTGGAAGAAGCTGGCGGCCAAAGGAGAAATGTGACTTTACGTTATCCGGGAAAATGATTATCGCATGGGCTTCTTTTATGCGTACTGACAGCCCCGGGCGGGCACCGTACAATTTCTTCATGAAGTTATAAGAAAAAGGCAGACGCATGGAATCCATGTTGTCTGCTTTTTTATGCAAAATTTTACCAGATAAGGGCATTGGAGAAGGAGTATTCATAATGCGTAGCCCCCGTTTGATTATCTTGCGAACATGCAGTTGCCTTTGCGATAATCATTTGGCGTGCAGCCAAATTGCTTCTTAAACACATTCTGAAAATGCGACTGACTGGAGAAGCAAAGATAACTGCTGATTTCTGCCAAAGGTTTATCCGTGTACCGCAGCAGAGACTTTGCTTCCCGCAGGCGGCACTCCGTAATATATTTACCGATGCTTACGCCAAGCTCCTCCTGGAACTTTTTGAATAGATATGCCCGACTCTTTCCGGAATAGGCAACCACATCGGATGCGCTGGTCGGCTCATTGATATGGGTGACGATGAACTGCATGCAGGAGAAAACCTCCTGAGATACGCCCGCTGGCAGTTTCTGCTGGGCGACTCTCCTCGCAAAATCCATAGGCATATTGTATTGCAGGTTTTTGACGGCTTCTTCTGTCTGCAACTTCTCACACTCCTGAATGTAGGTATCGATGAGCTGATAGGTCTGCTCAATGTCCATACCTCCGGGAATTGCGGCATGTTTACCCACCATAGTGATCAGGCCGATGAATAGATTTTTAGCCTGCCGGAGGGGTGTTTCCGCCAGCTTTCCCTCCCGGGTGTTGGCAGTATTGGCTGCTGCCAGCAAAAAGGCATTCAGCTTTTCCGGCTCACCGTTTTTAATCAGCTCCAGCATTTGCTGCTCAAAATAGTAGGTGCCATGCAGAATACCCTCATCCCGGGCTTGATAGGAAACTTCGGAATGTAGTCGCCCTACAATTTCCTGATAATGAGTGGGATTTATGCCAAAGGCATCTGTGATTGTGCGTTTTTCTCCTGTCAGTGTGAAGTGGAGGTACAGCAGCAGATTCAGAAACTGGTTATAAGTATATTGAGGAATGCCTCCCAGAAAAGACGCAATTTCGCCGTAATGTTCGGTGGAGATCGCGTTTTTGCTCATGTAAGATCGGATAAATCCGTCAGTAACAGGAGTGGAATAGGCGGGACCCAAAACAAGGCAGTGCCTTCCATCACCACAGCTGACCAGTCCGTAATAGCCGGTGTCTGAGGATACATAGACAGCTGGGGTGCCCATAGTCTGCAGCTTCGGCAGTACAAAGGGATAGGGGTCACCCTCCTCATAAAAGCCGGAGGAGCAAAGAAAGCTCCCTCCCGCATATACGGCAATGGGCAGATAATGCGCGGCGTAGAACATCTCACAATAGGCAGGATAGTCCATCCTTTGTTCACCTCGTATACGAATATGTAATATTATAGCTTTTAGTGCAATACATTTCAAGAGTCGCCTGCTATAATATGGCAAAAAGGATAGTGCGGTGATGAAATGACATTGGATTTTTGTAGAAACTGGACATTTCGTAAAGTGGGCGGAGCGCCTGTGACCGTTGACCTCCCCCATGATGCCATGATCGTAGAGAAGCGGAACGGCGGGTGCCGCAATGGGGTCAATTCCGGCTACTTCCCCGGCGGCAGGTACATTTATGAAAAGTCTTTTAATCTGGATGCAGCCGAAATTGGAAAATCCGTCGTGCTGCACTTTGAGGGCGTCTATCAGAACTGCAAGGTATATGTAGGGGATAGGTTGGCCGGTTCTCATCGATATGGATATACCGCCTTTGACGTTGATATTTCCGATTACGTGAAGGCAGGCAATAACACAGTTCGGGTGGAAGTGGACAATTCTCTGGAACCCAACTGCCGCTGGTATTCCGGCTCCGGCATCTACCGCCCGGTGAGCCTGATTATCCGAGAGAAAAACCATATTTCCCGGGTGCGTCTTGAAACGGTAGATATTCACCCGGCAAGGGTGCGGGTGGATGTAGCAACCACCCAGTCCGGTGAGGTGACCGTGGAATTCTATGATGGAAGAACACTGGTCGCTTCCAGCGTACCGGGCATTCTGGAAATCCCGGAGGCAAAGCTGTGGAGCGGTGAAACTCCGTTCCTATATACTGTTCTTGTGAAAACGGATACCGATGAACGCATTCTCCGCTTCGGTATTCGGAAACTCCTGTGGAGCCCGAAAACCGGTCTGACTGTCAATGGTCGGGAGGTTCTGCTCCGGGGCGGCTGTATCCACCACGACCACGGTGTTCTTGGTGCCTGTGAGTACCCGGACGCGGAGGCGCGGCGGATTCGGATACTGCAAGAAAATGGGTTCAATGCCGTCCGCATTGCCCATAACCCGGCGTCTCAAATCACGCTGGAGGTCTGCGACCGGCTGGGAATGTATGTGATGAACGAAGCCTTTGACGGCTGGTACACACCCAAGACCTACCACGATTACGCCCGGTGGTTTGAAACGGATTGGAAATCGGATCTGACGGCTATGGTGGAATCCTCCCGGAATCATCCCTGTGTCATCCTGTATTCCATAGGAAACGAAGTATCAGAAACCGCATCGCCGAGGGGCGCGGAAACCTGTAAGATGCTTGCAGACTTTGTTCACGAATTGGATGACACACGCCCGATTACCGCCGGGATCAATGTGCTGCTGAATGTCTATGCGGGTATGGGTATGGGCGTGTACAAAAACAAAGGCGACTACAAGCCGGAACCCCTGCCCTCCCGAAAGGGCTACAAAGAGAAAAAGACAGGCTCCGTGTTCTTTAATGCCATGACGCAGAAGCTGGGGAAGCTGATGTTCTTCATGGCGGCAGGAAACCGGGGAGACAGGGCCTGCTTCGGCGCGGCGCAGGGTCTGGACATTCTGGGACTGAACTATGCCTCCTCCCGGTATGACCCGGATGCCGCGAAATACCCGGATCGGCTGATGGTAGGAGCGGAGACCATGGCAGCGGATTTGCCCTATAACTGGGAGCGGGTTAAGAAATACCCCCAGCTTGTGGGCGATTTTGTCTGGTCTGCCTGGGATTACCTGGGAGAAGCCTGTATGGGCTGGACATACCATTCTTACAAAGGACTGCCTCTGCTTGCCAATCAGGGGATGATCGACATCACCGGCAAGCCACTGGCCTCCATGTACTTTATGCAGATCGTCTGGGGCCTGCGAAAAGAGCCCTTTATAGGTGTCCGGCCGTTGAACCACGCAAAAGAAGCCCCCAGCACCGGCGCTTGGCAGTTTACCAATGCCATTGACAGCTGGAGCTGGCAGGGTTACGAAGGGGAAAAGGCTGTTGTGGAGGTCTACGTAGATGCCCATGCCGTCCGGCTGATGCTGAACGGCAAAGAAATGGGAACCAAGCCGGTCAAAAATTACAAGGCGATTTTCAGGCTGCCTTACCAGCCGGGAATCCTGACGGCGGAAACTTTGGACGAGCAGGGCAAGGTGGTTTCCTCCCACAGTCTGACCACCGCAGGGGACGAAACGGTTTTGACCGGAACGCTGGAGAAGAAGGTACTGCGGGCAAACGGACAGGATCTTTGCTATCTGCCCATTGAATTCACGGACAGGGCGGGCAACCTAAAGCCTTACATAGAGCAGCGGGTGGAAATCACCGTGGACGGTGCGGCCACCCTGGCGGGCTTCGGCAGTGCCCTGTGCAAGACCGACGAGGTCTTTGACAAGCCTTTCCACAATTCCTACCGGGGCCGGTGCCTTGCGGTGCTTCGGGCGGGGAACGTCCCCGGCAAGGCATGCGTTACCGTGAAATCCGCAGGCTGCGAGCCTGTAACGATAAAAGTGGAGGTCGAATAAATCATGAAAACAAAAGAGAAGAAAAAAGGTCTGCTGGCAGGCGGCTTGTTTGACAGGCCCTTTATGGACAGCAGAGCCACCACCAACTCTGTATCCACCAAGGAATGGGTACTGGGCCACCTGGTCGGCCCGTTGGGTCTGATTTTTGTGGTCAATACCATTGCGGCGCTGGTGGAGAAATTTTTCACCCAGCAGACCGGCGCCATGTACGGCGTGGGTAATGTGGAAATGATCATGAAGATGGGCGGCTGGTATGAGATCATCATGACGACCGCCAAGATTCTGGGTGTCGGTGTGGGCCTGCTGAACGGTTGGCTGATCCAGAAAACGGAATCCCGGCAGGGCAGAATGCGCCCCTGGCATCTGATCTTCGGTTTTGTATCCATCATCATTGGCTGCCTGATCTTCCTGTTCCCCGGCAACCACATGGGCAATATCTACTGGTTCTATTTCTTCTTCCTGGTGATCTGCTATCATACGATCGGAAGTTCCTATTTCTACCTCTTCCGGGATACCATTTGCTCCCTGGTCACCCGTGACCCCAAGGAAAAGGCGTTTATCCAGTATATTCGTAAAATGTCCTGGACGCTGATCTCCGGCATCATCATTGGCATGATGATCAGCATGGTGGTGCTGCCCCTGTGGCTGGAAAAGGACATCAAAGGTTATCCCATTTTGATGATCTGCCTGTCTGTGGCGGCCATTCCGCTGCTGCTTCTGGAATACTACTATACCCGTGAACGCATTACCGAAGATGTGGCGGCAGAGTATACTCAGCTGGATCAGCAGAAAGTGCCCCTGCGAGATCAGCTGAAGGCACTGCTTTCCAACAAGTATTTTGTGATCCTCATCATCATTGCCACCGTCGGCGGCATTGTTGACAATTATAAGGGCGGGAATGTGCAGTACTTTTACATCAAGTTCCTGCTGGGCGGCGCGGAAAATCCCATGATGTACACCATCTACCAGGTGGTCACCGGCTCCATGACCGGCATCGGTGCGTTTATCGTTTATCCGCTGGCCAAGAAAGTAGGCATCAAAAATCTGACCGTCGGCGGCTATGCCATCGTGCTGGCAGGCAGCATCCTGGGCATGCTGTTCCCTGATCATATGGTATTGGCGCTGGTGGCAGGCTTCCTGCGGCAGGTGGGTATGCTTCCGAATGCCTACATTTTTGCGGCCCTGATGTGCTATGCCTACGACAGCATTGAATACAAGTCCCATATGCGTCTGGAAGGCATGATGGGCGTTGCGGTGATCACCGCCCTGCAGACCCTGATCTACGCGCCTTTTGCCGGCGGCTATGAGTCCAACATTCTGCGCCTGGGCTTTGTAGATGCGCAAGGGATCATTCCCAGCGCGGAAGTGACCCAATTTATGACCCTGTCCTTCTACCTGTTTGATATCATCCTTGCAGTTGTTGTTCTCATTCTGCTTCCGTTTGTAGATGTAGAGAAAAAGCTGCCCCAGATCAATGGGGAACTGATTCGCCGGAAGAAAGAAGCGGTCCTTGCCCGGGGTGAAGAATGGATCGAGCCGGAAGAGCTGGAACGCATGGAGCAGGAAAAGGCGGCAGTCATTCGGGAAGAAAACCGTATTGCGGATCTGAAGGCCAAGTGTGCAAAGAAAGGTCTGGACTTCGACACGGAAAACGCAAAATATCTGGCAAAGCAGACAAAGAAAAACAAGAAGTAATCCAGCAGGAGTATCTTTTATGAAGAAATTTCAAGTGTTTGGTGCAACATCCTCGGCAGAATCCCGTCGGGAAAAAGAGCATAAAGTATTGGCTCGCCGTGCTTCGGCGGAAGGTATCGTTTTGCTAAAAAATGACGGCGTTCTGCCTTTGCAGACCCGAAAGATCGCACTCTATGGCCCCGGAAGCCGCATGACGGTCAAGGGCGGCTCCGGCAGTGGAGATGTCCACGAACGGCACAGCGTTACCATCGAAGAAGGTCTCAGGGATGCCGGATTCCAATTCCCAACGACCCGCTGGATGGATCGTTTTAAGGGGAAATATGATGCGGATCTAGCCGCATGGCGGGGTGATCTGGAAGAGAAAATTAAGAAATTCAACCCCATTCAGACTATGCAGATGTTCATCTTCATTGGTGAGCACCCCATGCCGTACCCTGCCTGCACCCCGGTTCTGGAGGACGAGCTGACGGACGAAACGGATACTGCCATCTATGTTCTCTCCCGGCAAGCCGGCGAAGGGAAAGACCGTCGGGTAGAAAAAGGCGATTATCTGCTTTCTGACATTGAGGAAGATAGTCTGCGCATGCTTTCCAGACATTATAAGAAACTGATTCTGATCTTGAACTGCGGCAGTGTCATGGATCTGTCTATTCTGGACGAGATCCGTGTTGATGCGGTACTGTTCTACGGACAGGGCGGCATGGAAGGCGGCAATGCACTGGCGGATATTCTGACAGGCAAAGTTAACCCCTGCGGCAAGCTGACGGACACCTGGGCAATGCGGTATGAGGATTATCCCGGTGCTGAAACCTTCGGCCATCGCAACGGAAATCTCGATGATGAGGACTATTCAGAGGGTATCTATGTAGGTTACCGATGGTTTGATAAGCAAAACATCAAACCCCGGTATCCCTTTGGCTATGGCCTGAGTTACACCACATTTTCTGAGGTTGTGACAGAAATTGCCGATGAGCACATGACTGTGACGGTAACCAACACCGGCGATTATGCCGGCAAGGATGTGCTGCAGCTGTACATCCGCAAGCCGGAGGGCAAACTTGACCACGAAAAGAGATCTCTGACGGCATTTGCCAAGACAAAGCTGCTGGTTCCCGGTGAGAGCCAGACATTAACGGTTCCGTTCTCGCTGGAAGCGGTTGCGAGTTTTGATGAAGAGCGATCTGCCTTTGTACTGGAGCGCGGAGCATATCAACTTGAGCTGAATGACCAGATTTGCGGCAACATCAGTGTAGAAGAGCGGATTCTGGAAACCGTGAAGCCCATCGGAAGTGATCAGCCCACGGCGGTGACAGAGGAATTCTCTCCAATAGTGAAAGCGTTGCTTCGTAAGCTGCCCGACCGGGATAAGTGTAAGCTGGTCACCGGTGGCGGATATGCCATCAGCTGCTACAACAATGTGATGGGCGCAGCTGGCCGCACCTGCACCAAACTGCTGAAGACGGGCATCCCCAATATTGTCCTTGCCGACGGCCCTGCGGGTCTCAATGTGAACCAGTCCACAACGGTGATGCCCGATGGTACACCCCGTTATCCTGAGGGACTTCCTGCTGACTGGAAGTGGGGCTGGCTGACGAAAGTGGAGCCATTCCTGAAAGGCCGTCCTGGCAAGGGGAAAACTGTTTACCGCTACATGACCGCATGGCCCAGTGAAACGGTACTGGCCCAGACCTGGGATACGGAACTTTTGGAAGAAGTGGGCAGAGCCGTGGGTAAAGAGATGCTGGAGATTGGTGTTTCCGTCTGGCTGGCGCCGGGCCTCAACATCCACCGGAATCCTCTGTGCGGACGGAATTTTGAATACTACTCGGAAGATCCCCTTGTTTCCGGTAAAATGGCGGCCGCCATCACCCGGGGCGTCCAGAGTATGGGCGGCGTTGGTGTTGCCCAGAAGCATTACTGCTGCAATAACCAGGAAGATAACCGCACCGGAGTATCCGCCAATGTGTCCCAGCGAGCGCTGCGCGAAATCTACCTGCGGGCATTCCGAATCGCGGTCATCGAGGGAAAGCCCTGGACGGTGATGTCCAGCTATAACCGGGTGAACGGCAAGTATGTCTGCAATAGCTTTGACTTCTGCACCCGTGTGCTGCGGAAGGAGTGGGGCTTTAAGGGACTTGTTATGAGCGACTGGGATGCCACAGAGAAGTGCTCCTATGCCGAAGCCATCAACGCGGGCAACGATCTGATCATGCCCGGCACATCTGCTGTTGCGAAAAAGCTGATTAAAGATCTGAATACCGATGCCCTCCGGCGGGATGCCCTGGAGCTGTCTGCGGGACGGGTTCTGGAACTGATCTTCAAAAGTGATACCTGTAAGGAATTCTGACTATGAATCCTTTTCTACCTTTAACAGAATACATCCCGGATGGAGAGCCTCATGTATTCGGTAACCGGGTGTACCTCTACGGCTCCCATGACAAAGCAAACTCTGACCGCTTCTGTGTACGCGATTATACGGTCTGGTCTGCGCCTGTGGATGATCTTTCTGACTGGAAGTGCCATGGTGTAACCTACCGGAAGGAGCAGGATCCACGGTCAAAACCTGGAAAACCAGTGGACTACTATGCGCCCGATTGCGTGCGGGGCAATGACGGGCAATACTACCTTTACTACTGCGCCATGGGCCCCAACACAAAGAACTTTGGGCCTATGTCCGTTGCGGTGTCCGATGATCCCGGCGGCCCCTTTGCATATCTGGGAGACATTCGGTATCCGGATGGAACTCCCGTTCTAAAGTATCTGACCAACGATCCGGCGGTATTGAATGACAACGGGCGAATCTGGCTGTACTACGGTTGGGGGCTTGCCAGAGATTTCAGAAGCAAGCTATTTGCGCCGATTTACAACATCGTACAGAGCAAGCTGTTCCAACGGCCAATCGCTGAGATCAAGGCAACAAAGCCAAGTATTCTGTCCTGTGCGGTGGTGGAACTGGAAGAGAATATGATCACCGTCAAGAGGGAACCCAAGGCTGTGCTGGACAGTAAGACCACAGCGCCAAAGGACAGCGAGCTTTACCACCATGCCTTTTATGAGGCTCCCTCCGTTCGGAAGATCGGTGACCTTTATTATCTGGTCTATTCCTCCGGAGAAAACAACGAACTTGCCTATGCGACCAGTATCTATCCCGACCGGGACTTCCGGTATCGGGGTGTGATCATCTCAAACAGCGATCTGGGTTACAAGGGCAACACGAAGCCAAAAGCCCCGGCCGGAACCATCCATGGCGGTATCGAATGTATCAATGGAAAATGTTATGTATTCTACCACCGCTGTACCAACAATACGGACTTCTCTCGGCAGGCCTGCGCCGAGCCTATCGAGATTTTGCCGGACGGCAGCATCCCCCAGGTGGAGATCACCACCCATGGTTTGTCAGGAAAGCCCATCCCGACCAAGGGGGAGATCCCTGCTGCCTATGCCTGCAACCTCACTACGGTCAAACCCACCAAACTGGGCATCGGCAAGCAGCAAACCCTACCCCGGATCGATGAATCCGAGGGAGAGGTGTATGTTTCTGATCTGGTGGATAACACGCAACTTGGCTACAAGTATTTAGACTTCCAGGGTATACAAAAAATCGGCACCACCTATCGCGGTGCCGGAGAGGGCGTTATAGAAGTTCGGACGCAGGAAAATGGCAATTCCATCGGTACAATCCCGATTCAGCTGTCTTTGCATTGGGCACAGGCAAGTGGCAAGGTTGCCCTGAGCGGTACCCATGCCCTGTATCTGCGATTCCGCGGTAAGGGCAGAATCGACCTGAAGACCGTTACATTCTCAAAGGAGGATCCATTATGAGAGAATCAGTATTTCCCAGGGATTTTTTATGGGGCGCAGCCACAGCCTCTGCCCAGATTGAAGGCGGCTGGAATGAAGACGGAAGAACCCCCAGTATTTGGGATGTTGCACCGGAGAATAAGATCCATAACGGAGAAAACTGTCACACCTCCTGTGACCATTACCATCGTTTCCGGGAAGATGTAGCGATTATGAAAGAGCTGGGACTGAAGTCCTACCGTTTCTCGCTGTCCTGGTCCCGAATCATTCCGGAAGAGGGAAAGGTCAATGAGAAGGGCATTGCCTTTTATAGCGCGTTGATCGATGAATTATTGGCCGCAGGTATTGAGCCGCTGATCACCCTGTACCACTGGGATCTGCCTGTTTGGATGGATAAGAAGGGCGGTTGGAAAACCCTTGAGATCCGGGATCGGTTCTTGGAATATGCCGCTGTTGTCGTTGATGCCTTCTCTGACCGGGTGAAGTATTGGATTACCTTCAATGAACCTCAATGCTTCCTGATGAACGGCTATATGCAGGGCATCCATGCGCCCTTCCAGAGGGATTATCTGTGCTTCCCAAAGATCAGCCGCAATTTCATGCTGACCAATGCCGCAACGGTAAAGTTGATCCGGGAGAAGGCAAAGACACCACCCAAGGTGGGCCTGGCATTTGCCGCAGGTGCGTTTATCCCGAAAAACGAAAACGATCTTGATTCTGTGGAACAGGCACGGAAGAAGTCCTTCTACAAGGGTATGGGCACCATGAACAACCGCTGGTGGATGGACCCGATCCTGCTGGGCAAACCTGTGCAGGCATATGGCATCTACCATTCCCGCAAGCGTGATATGAAAGATATCCAGGTAAAGCTGGACTTCATCGGAATCAACAACTATTCCGCCTTCAATTACTCGGACTGGGGCGGCGACAAAAAGGTGGATACCACGAACCTGCCGAAAAATTCTCTGGGCTGGGTCATTGACGGCAGAAGTATGTACTGGACGGTACGCTTCCTCTATGAGCGGTACGGTGTTCCCATTATGATCACGGAGAACGGTATGTCCAATCTGGACACCGTCAATGAATACGGTGAAGTGTGCGACGATATCCGCATTAATTATATGGATGAATACCTGCATAATCTCAAGCAGGCAATGGCGGAAGGTGTCCCTGTGATCGGCTATCAGCATTGGTCACTGATGGATAACTTCGAATGGTCCGAAGGCTATGATCCCTGTTTTGGTCTTGTATATGTGGACTTCAAAACAGGAAATCGTATCATCAAAAAGTCTGGGTACCATTATAAAAGCATCATTGAAACGAATGGTTTCGGAATATAGACCCAACACAATCACACAGTTTTCTGGTAGGCTGGAAGCCGAAAGTAAAGGGTAGAACCGCAGAGCTGTTGCGGATAAGCAGCCCAAGGCAAAGGCACATCTCTTTGATGACTGAACCGCCGCTCGCGGAACCGCATGAGCGGTGGTGTGGGAGGACAGGGGTTAGCCACCTCCTCCTACCCGGTTTTTTGGGGGTTTACGCCATTACCTCCAAACCATTGCGAAATTTGAATACCAAGCTTCCGTCGCTGTTAGCGGTGACCACATCCAGAGTGATTGCCCAAATGTATGGGTCAAACTCGGTAAGTGCTTCATCCCATTCTCGTAGCTCAAAGAGGAAGCCACCAATCATACAGGCTTGGTCATCCCGAGCCTGTTTCTTTTCATTCAGCTCCGCCAGTTTGACGGCTGCTGCCTCGAAGCGATCCATGAGGGCAGCATAGCGTCTTGCGTAGACGCTCTCAAGAATGATTGGTGTTTACAGAAATTTCTTCATGACACGCATATAGTCGCGCTTCCCATTAAAAATCGCCATGACATAAGCTGTGTTCGCTTCTTTTTCATACAGATAGAAGAGAAGGTAATCCTTGTAGACAAGGAAACGGTAACCACTGCTTTTCAGCACCCGGTCTCTGGGGATTGCACCAGACTCCGGGAACTGTTCCAGAATCCTGGTTTTTCCCTGAAGCTCTCTGACAAATCGAATGGCCAGATTCTTCTCCTTTGACAGATCCGCAAGATAGACAGCGATGTCCCGGAGATCCGATTTGGCCGTATCCGTAAATACAACTTTACAATTCATACATCCAGACTCTCCAATTCACCGAGAATGTCGGCGAAAGCATCGTCCGCACGCTGCACTCTGCCAAGTTTGATGTCATCCATCGCCTGCGCCAGATGGGAATACACACTCAGCTTTGCTTCCAGTTCGCTGATATAGTGCAGCTGATCCTGGAAATCCTCATGGCTGAGTAGAACCGTATCTTCCTTGCCATTTACGGTAATCGCTACCGGATTCTGTCTGGTAAGCGCAGAAATCTGCGCATAGTTTGTACGAATATCCTTTGACGGACGGATAGAAATGCTTGGGCTCATAAAAACACCTCCTATGCTTGGTAGTCATATTATATTCTAATTATACCACCATGTCAACAGGAATATGCAAAACAGGAAGCGAAATGCCTGGTCATAGGAATAAAATGCCTCTGTTATCATAAACAGAAGCACTGGTATCGTTGCCACAGCGAATCGCACGATCGAGAGCCATTATGGTTGCAACGGCACCATCGATTTTCTCTGTGGATTTTTCCTTATCCGGCTTGATATTACCCGCTGGGTCTGTACGGATGAAGATGTTGTCCATCATCCATCGAAGCACCGGGTGACCACCATGGGCAATCTTTTCTTCCAGCACCAGCTTCATCAGTTCTTTGGTGGGCGGTGACATATCCTTAAAGCCCTGACCGAAGGGGGCAACTGTAAAGCCCATGCCTTCCAGGTTCTGCACCATCTGCACAGCACCCCAACGGTCGAAGGCGATCTCCCGGATGTTGAACCGCTCACCCAGCCGCTCGATGAATTTTTCAATGTAGCCATAGTGAACCACATTGCCCTCAGTGGTCTGAAGGTAACCCTGCCGCTCCCACACATCGTAGGGGACATGGTCTCGCCGGACACGCAGGTCGAGGTTGTCTTCCGGTATCCAGAAGTACGGAAGGATAATGAATTTATCATCCTCATCGCTGGGCGGGAATACCAGCACAAATGCTGTGATGTCAGTGGTGGAGGATAAGTCCAGACCGCCGTAGCAGATACGGCCCTCCAAGTCATCCTCATTGGCGGCAAAGGCACATCGATCCCATTTCTCCATGGGCATCCAACGGACTGCTTGTTTGACCCACTGGTTCAGACGCAGCTGACGAAAAGCGTTTTCCTCACCGGGATGGAAATTGTCAAGGTTCACACGGAAGCCAAGATAACCTGCATAGGCCACAGCGGAGATCACATCGGATTCGCAGGCGGCCAGATAATCATCCAATGTGGGAGAAGAACCAGAAGGAAGTTCTTTGCGGAGGATCTCAACTGCTGCAAGATAATTCTTCTCGCTCTCCGCGAATTCCTCGTCGTTGGTACGAAGGAGATCCGCCAGGTCTGTAATTACGCTTTTACCCACCATGAGGTCTTTAATTTCTGCGATCGTTTTCATATAAATCAGTCCTTAAAGAAAATCTCCCTTTGCAACCATTGTATCCATGATTGCAAAGGGAGATGGTCCGAGTGACAGGATTCGAACCTGCGGCATCCTGCTCCCAAACTTATCGGGAACACTTTTTTCACTCGTTTATGGCGGTTTTTAGCGCTTTTTAATTTGCTTCGCTTACTCTTTGGCGCTCTTATCTCCACTGTTTCCGGGTGTTCCAGCACCGTCTGTGGTAATCTATGTGGTCAAAAACGCTTCCCGCCCGGTTTCCGGTGAACTGTCACCGGGGCCGGACGGGAAGCGTTTCTCGTTGCTGTTGGCTGCATTGTAACTCTGAGCAGGCGATTATGCAAGTGGTTTCTGCGAGAGGTGAGACAGAAGTTGAGTTGCTATAGATAAGAAAAGTGAAGCTAATTTTCGGAGTGATTATAGAAAGCACTTTCAACTACTAACTTATATTCATCATGGATCTTATCTGCATTAGCTGTAATCATAAATCCAGCTTTATACCCAAAGCCACAAAAGTTATCTGTCAGGATTCTTAAGCGCTCCTTGTCTGATGAAAGATCGCAGCGCTTGTAGGCTTTCTTCATTTCAATACAAAAAAGATTATTAAACCCTCTCTGCTCGTCATAGCCCCGCTTATGTACAATTAAATCTACAACAATTTTATGACCGTTTAACACTTTAGCGGCGTGCTCATTCCCGCGGCTTCCACGGTTATATTCTACGTCTACTACATACTCGCAAAATTCAGATTCTGCAATAGCACGTTCGAGATATGAAGCAAACTTAGCGCAAATACACCGTTCGCTTAAATCTCTGGATATCAAATACTGCTCATTTTGATTAAAACTTTGAAGGGCGGAGTTTAAGCATGCTGTGACTCTGTTTTGTGTTTCTGTCATTGCTAATTACCTCCATCATAGGTGTTATAAGATTTTGCCATGTTAAGTGACTGATGATTAGGCGAGATATTCCTGTGGAGTTATATGGGGCAAAATTTGCACCGCAATAGACAAAGAATAACCTCATGTAGTTGCATTCTGAAGGTAAAACTCACTCTCCGAAACTCTCGTCACAAAATCATACTCCAGCCGTGTTGCCTTTGAAGGCGAAATATTGTAGCGATTAAACACCGAGCGAAAATATGCAAAGAACTCTCTGTCTTCCTCTGTCATCGGGGCAACCCAGCCGTTCTCGGCACCATGAGATTCAATTTCCTCTAACGCTGCCATACGCTCTTTATCCATGTCAGCTGCTCCTTTCGGTGAACTTTCGCCGGCCCTCAGCGGGAATCGTTTTGGATTACCTGAATTGTAACTCTAATGGTAGGGGTGTGCAAGTGGTTTCTGCAAGGGCGGCAGCTCAAAGGTTGAGCCGCTATAGACAAAGAATAGGTGGGAAGATAGGCAGAGGTACTTTTCTTGCTCCCTGGGTATAAATCCCTTAATACAGGCATAATAGTAAGGGATTTATGGCACAGCCTATTGACTATTCCCTTATTTTTCGATATCATTTAAGGGAAAACGAAAGGGGGGCAAGAGAATGAGAACCTTCAATTACTCCGTAATCAAGGAACAGAAGTGGGACTCGGATGTTCTTGGCCTGATTGCAGCCATATATAAGGAAGCTGGAAAGCAGGAACTGTATTTGAAGCAGCGCCCGGAGGAACTCGAAAAGCTCGTGGAGATTGCCAAGATACAGAGCACCGAGGCATCGAATGCCATCGAGGGCATCGTCACCA
>OLOV01000120.1_pt1 | contig 63880 bp, 68 predicted proteins | sample 1672931 | NCBI WGS metagenome assembly OLOV01 (sample SAMEA3136738, study PRJEB25190) | human gut metagenome | biome: human gut; feature: human-associated habitat; material: faeces | place: Austria | collected 2013 | reverse complement strand
ATTCTTCTTTTACATTTGATGTATTCCCTATTACCTCATTAAACCATTTTTTCTCGTCCGTATTTACTTTACTATTCTTATTTACTACTAAATTACCTTCAACTACTGATACTTTATCTTTATACTTCTTTGTACTAGGTAACTCTGTTACCATACTATCTCCTGATAAATTAACACTTGATTTTTCAAAACTTAATGGATCTTCTGTATATTTTTTTGATAGATACATTGAAAATTCATCTTGTATACTTACCATATCTTCCTTAAATGTTGCCTCTTTTGCACTTGATACCGTGTTATTTTTTGTTATTGTTAAAATAACCACTGCTGCAAGTATTATTATTACTATTATTGTTACAATTAACACTATAAGTGATATACCCTTTTTCTGAGTTAGTTTTGTAAAATTATCTTTTTGTTTTATTTTTTCATCTTTTTCCATATGTATCTTTTCTCTCTTTCTTTAGTTTTTTGTATATAAAATCAATAGCATTTTTATTATATTGTATATTAAATTTTTTTTCAAGACATGTACAATATTTTCTTCAATCCAAATTATTGTCAATCTTTTATATAAATATAATTTTATATAACTTAATTTAAAATTTAATCTACTGTGTAAATTCATTTCATATTTTTGCTACATTATTGATTAAAATTGCTATTTTATAGATCTAATTTAGATGATTTTATATACTTTATATTATTTTTTTCTTATAATTACAAAAAAACAAAACATCTAAAATTTATAACCTTTCCTAAATAATTAAATTTACAAAAAAGGAAAAAACATGCAATAATTTTGAATACAAAACTTTAACAAAATACATAATATAAATATATTATTTTTAGAGGTGATTTTTTGAAGAAAAAAACAGTAGTAATTACAGGTGCAGGCTCTGGTCTTGGAAGAGAGGCTGCTATAGAACTTGCAAAAAGAGGCCATAGTGTAATTGCAACGACAATGTATGAAAAACAAGCACAAGAAATTAATACTCTTGCAAATGACAGAAAAATTGATTTAAAATCTTTTAAACTTGATATTAATTTAGAAAGTGACAGAAACAAGTTAAAAGAGTTAGATTTTGATGTTTTAATAAACAATGCAGCAATTGGAGATTCAGGTTCAATTTCAGATATCTCAGTAGATAGAATTGAAAATGTATTTGAGACAAATGTTTTTTCAAATATAAAAATAACACAAGTAGCATTAAAAAACATGATTGAAAGTAAAAGAGGTAGAGTTATTTTTCTATCTTCACTTGCTGGTAGAATTTCAATTCCATTCTTAGGTCCATACTGCGCCTCAAAATTTGCAATTGAAGGATTTGCATCATCACTTAGAAAAGAAATGAAAAAACTAGATGATGTAAACATTCAAATTGGCATAATAGAGCCAGGGGCTTATGCCACTGGCTTTAATAAGGAGAATAATGAGAAAAAATATGAATGGATGTATAAAGATTCATATTTTAAATATAAATGGAAAGATATAAAGGAAAAAGAAACAAAGTATTGGAATTTTATAGAAAAGAAAAATTTCAATTCTATAATAAAGCAATACATACATTCAGTTGAGGATAGAAAATTAAAATTTAGATATACAGCTCCAAGAACTCAAGCTTTTATAATTCAATTACAAAGAATATTTTGGCTTTAACTATGTATGAAAAGCTATTTCTAGCTTTTCTTTTTTTAGCAGTTATAACTTCCTTTATTTTCTTCAAAACAACAGCAGCAACATTTTGGTTCTGGTCTAGGGCAACATATCTCTTTACTTTGACAGCAGCATCCACATTGGTTTTTTTGAACATTGCATTGACATTCACAACTATTCCAATTGTTTTGATAGTATCCACATCCTGTATTTTTATTGCAATTACACATTAACTTTATTTCCCTCCTTTTATATATTAGTGTATATTTCAACACTAATATATAATATGAATATTAAAAAAAATTGATACAAAAAAGACTAGGAATTAACCTAGCCTTAAAACAAGTTTTATATATATGAAAAAGTTTTTTTCTTGTTTACCGTTCATTTTATTCTAATTTTGTATAGGAATCGTCTTTATATTTTATATTATGAAAAGTTAAAAATTAAATTTTAACTCTAAATTTATCTTACATATACCACCTTCTTTCAATAATTTATTCTCTATATATTAAAATCCTACAAGGATTTATCTTCTTTATTTACAAATAATCGTTATCATATATCACCTCCTAAAAATCGCATCTTGAGTTAATAACGTCTATTGCTATCACCTCCTTAGATTCTTATTTTAATATATTTAATAACATTAATAGTTAATTATTATCTGCATTTACAGAATATTCTTCCTATCTATATCACCCCTCTCAATAAATTTATTAATTCTATATATTTACAGGCTATACATAGCCAAATCAGTTTTCATATTTACTACATTATATTTTATAATATTAAGTATAGAACAATTTAATTTGTACTATTTTCATTTACAACTAAATTATACTTTATAATTGTGATAGTTTTATGATAATATAGTAAAATATATATGAATTAATAAATTGGCTAACTAATAATAGTATTAATAATATTTTTCCCTCCTTTGATAGTTATATTATAACTTAACTTTATGATAAAAATTTATGTAAAAATTGAAATACCTATGAAAAAATATATAAAACATTGTTAAAACAGTTTAGTTATATTTACAAATTTTTTCTAGCGCACTATTAAATTAATTTTTTTACTTTTTTCACCTTTTTTTATTGATAAATAAATAATCCTGAGGTATAATTAAATAAGTAAATTCGGAGGAAAACAAATGAGAAAATCAAAAGAAAAATATAGTCCAAAAAAAATAAAAAAAGCTATAATAGTTTCTTCGATAGTTGGAATAAGTATTGCAGCAATACTTATTTCTTGTCTTGTATATGCTTATGTGTATGTTAAAAATATATGTAAAGATATTTTAAAAGACAAATCAACTCAAGAACTATTAAATGGTAATTTAATAAATAATATGCAGATATCAAGCTATATATATGATAAAGACGGTAATCAAATAGGATATCTATATGGAACAGAAAATAGAGTTGAAATAGAATACAAAGATCTACCTAAAAATTTAGTCAATGCAATTATTTCTATTGAAGACGAAAGATTTTTTGAGCATCATGGGGTTGATATAAAAAGAACATCAGCTGCAGTTCTAAATTATCTTTCAAATAAAAAAGATTCAAGCTTTGGTGGAAGTAGTATTACTCAACAATTAGTAAAAAATCTAACCGATGATGACGAAACAAGTGTAACAAGAAAAATTCGTGAGTGGTATCGTGCATTTCTTTTGGAAACTAAATACAGTAAAGAAGATATTCTTAAAATATATACTAATACCATATATTTGGGTGAAAACGCTTATGGTGTACAAGTTGCATCTAAAGTATATTTTGATAAACCCGTAACAGATTTAAATTTAGCAGAATCTGCTATTTTAGCTGCAGCTATTCAGTCTCCTGAAGCTACAAACCCTTATACCAGCGAAAAATCAAAAGAAAGACTTTTAAATAGACAAAAAGTAGTTTTGAATAAAATGTTAGAACTTGGAAAAATAACAACTGAAGAATATAATGAAGCTCTAAACACGCAAGTAACATTTAAAAAGAGCTCTGATATCAATCAAACTCAAACATATTTTGTTGACGCTGCAATTGAAGATGTTGCAAAAAATATTGCAAAAAAACAAAACATAACTTTTGAGCAAGCAAAAAAAGATATTTACACTAAAGGTTATAAAATATATTCTACATTAGATCCAAGTATACAGCAGGTTATTGATAATACATATTCTAATACATCTATTTTCTATACTGATTCTAACGGTGGATTTATGCAATCAGCAATGGTTGTCTTAGACCATAAAAATGGTAATGTTTTAGGCTTAATTGGAGGTGCAGGTAAAAAAGAAGGAAATTTTGTTTTAAATCGTGCAACTCAAAGTTACAGACAGCCTGGTTCATGTATGAAACCTTTAGGAGCTTATGGTCCTGCCTTTGAATTAGGTACCCTTACTCCAGATTCATATGTTGAAGACTTACCTGTAAATATAAACGGATGGACCCCAAAAAATTATTATAATTATTTTAATGGATATGTTACTGTAAGACAAGCTATAGCAAAATCAATGAATCTTCCTGCAGTAAGAACTGTACAAAGTATGGACTTAAATTTTGCTTACAACTTTGCAAAAGAACTTGGTCTTAAGAGTTTATTACCTACAGATAAAGCAATCGCCCCACTATCTCTTGGTGGACTTACAAAAGGTGTAAAACCTATTGAAATGGCAAATGCGTATGCAACAATAGCAAATAACGGTATATATAACGAGCCAAAATTTTATACAAGAGTGGTAGACAAAGACGGAAATTTAATTTTAGAAGCAGATTATACAACAAAGAAGGTCATGAATGAAAACACAGCAAATATGTTAAAATCGTGTTTACAAGATGTTGTAAAATACGGTACAGCTTACGGATATGTTAACCTAGGGAACAATTTTGTCGCTGGTAAAACTGGTAATACAGACGGTGATGTAGATCAATGGTTCTGTGGTTTTTCAGATAATTATACTATTGCTTGTTGGAATGGATATGATGAACCAAAAGCTATAAATAGACCTTATCCATATGCTAGTGTAAGTTTATTCAATACAGTTATAAAAGGAATCACTCATTAAAAAATATATAAAAATTAAAGCAGCTAGATTTTCTCTAGTTGCTTTAATTTTATTTATTATCTTGCTTATTATTTATTCTTTCTGATTTAACTATTTTAGCAATTTCTTTTTTAGGTTTATTTACTCTGTCTAATTCAAACCAAAAACAAGCTCCTTTAGTATATTCACTCTCAACTCCATAATCTGCTTTATGAATATCTAATATATTTTTTACTATTGAAAGTCCTAGTCCACTTCCAGAATCAGGTCTTTTAAAAGATTCAGTAGATTTGTAATATCTACTCCAAATATGTGGTAAATCTTCTTTCTTTATGCCAATTCCATTATCTATTACAGATATTTTCACTTTTTTTGGTGATAAATCTATTTTTACCTTTATTTCTTTACTATTACTACTATGATTTATTGCGTTAGAAATCAAGTTATATAGCACCTGTTGTATTTTAGACTTATCCACCCTCACATATGCTTCTTTTGGAATATCAGTAACTAGGTTAAAATCTGACAAATTGTTTGCCATTTTAAATCTTTCTACTATATTTTTTACAAGTTCACAAATATCTACTGTTTCCTTATTTAAAACTAAAAGTCCAGACTCAATTTTAGATATATCCATCATATCATTTACAAGAGTTGTTAATCTATCTGTTTCATCAATAATTACCTTTAAATGTTCCTCTCTTTTTTCTTTATTATCACCTGATAAATCCCTAATCATTTCAGAATATGCCTTTATCATCGTAAGAGGTGTTCTTAAATCATGTGAAACATTTGCAATTAATTCTTTTTTTATTTTATCAGTTTTTGCCAGTTCCTTAGTTGTAAAATTAAGAGTATCAACTAGATCATCCAATTCTTTATATCCTGCCTTTTCAAATGTAACATTATAATTTCCTCTAGCTAGTTTTTTTGTTTCTTCATTTATATTTTTTATTGGTCTAGACAATCTTCTAGAAATAAATACAGAAATTATAGATGCAATCAAAAGTGCTATAAATGTTATATACAAAAGTTGACTTTGAAGAACTGTTGTAGTTGCATCAATAGGATCTATAGAAGATACTATAACAAGATAATTTCCAGAATCTTGCATGAAAGTTCCATATACATATAATTCACTTTTAAATCTATCAATTTTCAAAGTATAATTTACTCTCTTAGTTGGGCTTGATTGTATTTTTTCAACAAACTCACTAGTATCAATAGTAACAGGTCTTGTTGGCATTTGCGTTACATTTCCCTGTCCTGATGAATTATTTGATGAGTAAATCATATTAGAATTTTTATCAAATATAAAAATAGAAGCGGCATTTTTGTATGCAATATTATCTATATAATTTTCATAAGTATCAGAATTATTATACTCAATTTCAATATTTTCAGCTATTTTGTGTACCTCACTTTTTTTCATTGAGCTATAATAACTTTGAATAAAAATTACTTGCATAAACCATAAAATAATAAATAGAGCTATTGCAAATATAAAAAAATAAAGCCATATTTTAAAGGTAAGTGTATTTTTATTTTCATTTATAAATTCATTTAAATTATTTTTACTCTTCAAACTTATACCCCATCCCTCTAATTGTAGTTATCTTATCTCTATATTTTCCAATACTATTTCTTAGCATTTTTACATGAGTATCAACAGTCCTATCTTCACCAAAGAAATCATATCCCCAAACTTCATTTAATATTTTTTCTCTTGATAATGCAATATTTTTATTCTTAATTAAGTATACAAGTAAGTCGTATTCTTTTGGTGTTAGTTCCTTTTTCTCTCCATCTACTACAACAACCCTTCCTAGCATATCAATTTCTAAGCCTTCAAATACATATTTATCTTCTTTTTTTGTTTTACTATTATTTTTTACTCTTGATGTTATTGCAGCTACTCTTGCCATTACTTCTTTTGGACTGAATGGTTTTACAACATAGTCATCTATTCCAATTTCAAATCCAAATAATTTATCATACTCTTCCCCTCTTGCAGAAAGCATCAGTACAGGTATATTTTTATTTTTTCTTATCTCCTTTATAGCAGAAAATCCGTCAAGCTTTGGCATCATTACATCCATTATAATTATATCAAAATCTTTCTCTTTACATATTTCTACTGCTTGCATTCCGTTACCTGCTTCTTCTACCTCATAACCTTCAAATTTTGCGTATTCTTTTATTACATTACGAATATTTACCTCATCATCAACAACTAAAATTTTCAAATTATCCCCTCGCTTTAACATACACACATATTATATATCATTTTTGTGATAGTTTTATGAACTTTATGTAAAACATGCAATTTTACGTTTATTATATCATATTATAATAAAAATATATAGATAAAATTAATATTCTGTATAAAAATAAAGCATTAAACAATAGTTCAATGCTTTATTTTGAGTTACAACTTAACGTTTAAAACATCCATTTCCAATAAATTCTTTAAGAATAGAATCGCTAGGAATATGTGTTGTTTCTATCGGTAAAAAGTTATTTAAAAGTTTATACAGCCTCCTTGCATCCGAATAATACATACTGTTTTCTGGAATTTTTAAAAGCAATTTTTCTGCAAATGGTTTTAAAACTCCAAGTTCATATACAAGATTGGTGTTAAATATTTCATCAGCAAGGTTAACATATGGAAAAATGTTTTTCTTTTCTCCATCTAAAACTTTTTTCCAATTACTTAAAGTATCCTCTGGACTTACACCCCTTGTATCTGAATCTCTTACAATTCTGCGGATAAGTCTTGTATCATTTGAAGATACTTTAGTAAAATGGTCAAGTCCCAAGGTCACCAAAGGTGCAAGATATATTTTAAATGACTTTGCATTTATCAATTCATGAACTTTAGGATTTAAGGCGTGAATACCTTCAATAATCAAAATATCATTTGTTGACATATACAAAACATTTTCATCTTTAAACTCCTTTTTTGAACATTTAAAATTGTATTCAGGAATAAGAACACTATTGCCATTAAGCAGACAATTCATCTGTGAGCCAAAAAGTTTAAGATCAAGATTATCTATTGTTTCATAATCTCTTTCACCATTAACAACAGGAATTTTTTCTAAATCATGAAAATAATTATCCATAGATATGTGTATAGCCCTTTTACCAATGATTTTAAGTCCATCTTCAAGTTTTTGAGAAAATGTTGTTTTTCCCGATGATGAAGGGCCAGCAATAAATATCGCTCTTATATCCTTATCAGAATTTATTTTCTTCAAGATTTCCAAAATTCTCTGGGAGTGATTAAGTTCAGCATAACGTATATCATTTGAAATAGTATCTCCAAGTACATGCATATTTAAATCAGATACACTATTTATTTCAATATTTTTTTCAAATTCTTTGAATTTATTAAATTCATTGATAACGTTATTTGATATTACTTCAGTATTAATTTTATCAATATTATCATCATCTGGCAAAAATAAAATAGCTCCATCCTTATATGGTTTTATTTCAAAGTTTGTTATATATCCTGTTGTAGGTGCAACAAGTCCATAGAGATAGTTATAATAATTGTCGCATTCATAAAAAGTATAATTATCCTTGGTCTTTATTCTGAAGTTATCGAGCTGATGTTCTGAGCCCAAACTTTTATATACCTTCCTTGCCCCCTCATAAGAAAGTTTATGCTTCGTTATACGAATATTATACATAATAATATTCCACATTTTCTCTCTTATATCTTCAATAAGATCTTCGTCAACTTGCTGCTTAAACCGAATAAAATAATTATTTTGTATTTTATTGGTAAATTCAATTTTATTCATGTTAAGTGATAAATCATAACAAGCCTTTAAAAAAATAAGTTTTAGAGTACGGGCATAAATCCTCTTACCTTCATCAGAGTAAAATGTTATGGGTTCAACTACAGAATCCTCAACAAGTTTATAATATATTGAATGAATACTGTTGTTTACCTTTACAGCCAATATTCTATTATTATCATCACTTAAACAATCTTTTACCATTGTTTCCTCTTTGACAATTTTTGTTTTACCTTCAATTTCAATTTTTATCATGTTAGTCAACATAATATGATCCTCCTTTGTATAACAATATGATTAAATTTTAATGTATCTATTATTATATCAAAGTTATTCTTTATTTTCAAGTTTTATGACAACTTTTTACATTTTTTTTAATGATATATCATTATTCATTTCTGCTATAATCCATTTCATTATAACATTTACAACATATTCTATTTGCTCGCAACTTAAATTAGTACCTGCCTTTATTTTATGCCACTTATATAAACATCCTCTACAACATGTGGCTGTGGCATGCTGCGCAATAAAAACAGGATGTCCTCTCATAGGTGTTTGTTTACCATCATTTAATATTTGTGATGGTGCCAAACGTTTTTTTACAAAATCATATGCATGTTCTCTTATTTTATCTAAACCCTTATTAGTGACATATTCTTTATCTTTTTTACTTAAATGAAAACTACTTCTAAATTTTGATCTAGACAATTTGCCAAAAATATCTTCCATTATTCTCCCCTACTCTTAGTTAAATTTGCAGATTTATTTTCACATCAATTCAAATTATTTTGGTTATACTTTACTATATTATTTGTCATATTTATATATTTTTCTAAATAAATATTTTGTGAATTATTTTCTCTAATAGTTTTTGTAAATTTATTGATACACTTTTATCTATTTTTTCTTGCAATATTTCATTATTTGATATAATCCTAATTCCAATGCATGGAATATTAAATTTTTCACATACACAATAGCAACCAATACTTTCCATATCTTCACAATCACACTTAAACTTTTCTCTTATCCAAGATATTCTATCACATTCTCTATTAAATATATCTCCACTTCCTAAGGTACCAATACATATTTTATTTTCATAAACATTATTAAACTCATTTCTAAATATTTGAGTATAACTTTCCTCAGTAACTTTTGCATCAATTGCTCTTTTATTTAATTCCCAGTTAAGAGGGTTTGAACCTTCACCTTTATATAACATTGGAGTTTTATACGCATTTATATTACAACATCTTTTTCCTATTACAATATCTCCAATATGTAAGTCATTAGAATAAGCTCCTGCTATTCCTTGATTTATAACAAAAGTAGGATTAAAAGACATAATACCTATAGTCGTTGCCATTGTTGAATTTACAACTCCAACCAAAGTTTTTGATATTATAACATTTACATCGTTTATATTTCCTAAATAAAATTCAAACTCAGATATTTCTTTCTTTACTTTGTTACTCATTTTACTTAATAAATAATTAATTTCAATATCTAGTGCACCTTGTATTAATACAATATTTTTCTTCATTATTTCACCTCATATACCAATAAACCTGCTATAACGTATACACGCATTATAGCAGGCTTTAATTCTAGGCTAAAGTCATTATTAAGTATACTATTATATCTACTATCTAATTAAAATATAAATTTTAATTTAATGTTTAAACACAGTAATATAAAATTTAAAATAAAGCAGTTAATTCTATTAAATTTTAAAAACTAAAGTAGAAAAAAATGGGAAAATAACACCATTCAAAGAAACTTGAACAGTGCTATTTTAATGTATTTATAAATTATTGGAGGCGCCTATCAGAATCGAACTGATGATCAGAGTTTTGCAGACTCGTGCCTTACCGCTTGGCTAAGGCGCCTTATACTAAATATATATTAAGTATTTAAAAAATTATTACACTTTTTATATATAAAAATAAGGATTATAAATAATCCCTATTAAAATAAATGGAGCGGAAAACGGGGCTCAAACCCGCGACCTTCGCCTTGGCAAGGCGACGCTCTATCAACTGAGCTATTTCCGCTGGTGGCTTGAGACGGAATCGAACCGCCGACACGAGGATTTTCAGTCCTCTGCTCTACCAACTGAGCTATCAAGCCATAAATATTAAGCATAATATGGATTAACATCAACTTAAAGTATAATATCATAATAGCAACTGTTTGTCAATTACTTTAATGAAAATTACAAAAAAATAAGTAAATTAAAATTATGCTATTATTAAAAAAAGAGATGATTTTTTCATCTCGTTTATCACCATAGTTTGGCGACCCGAATGGGGCTCGAACCCACGACCTCTAGCGTGACAGGCTAGCGTTCTAACCAACTGAACTACCGGGCCAAAAAAATAAGTGGTGGGCACTACAGGGCTCGAACCTGTGACCCCCTGCTTGTAAGGCAGATGCTCTCCCAGCTGAGCTAAGCGCCCACTTACTGATGACAGAAATAATTATATCCTAAAATACTATATTTGTCAACACTTTTTTTGTATTTTTTTATACTTTTTTTATTATATTTTCTATCATCGTGCTAAATCAATATTTACTTTAGATACAGACTACATAATTTAAAATATATGTATTATTTTACATCACTTATTACTTTATAGACCTTTTCTTTTAAGTTATCATATTTTTTTATTACATCAGATATATACTCATCATACATTTTATTAAATAAAAAGAATCCCTGTACCTTATCTGCGCCATATTTTATTGCTTTTTCTAACTGTTCTTTAGTTTCTATGCAACATATTGTTATTTCAGATTCCAAGTCTTTAGATAATTTTATTACATTTTCCAAACAATTATCATTTAAATCGCTTTCCTTAGATATATATTTTGCATATAATTTAATTTCATCAATATTTAAATTGTTGTATAATATCATATCCTCATATTTTATATTAAAATTATTAATAGAAATTTTGGCACCAGATTTTTTTAGCTTTTCAAACATAGATCTATACATATTTATTTTTTTTAAATCTATATTGTTTGTAAGTTCTAAAATAACTTCACCTTTACTAACATTATACTTTTCTAATATTTTGCATAACTCATTAGTAAAATCATCTTTCATAAAATGTCTTGTAGAAATATTTACAGCCATTTGAATATTTGTATATCCATTATTTTTAAGCTCTGTTAATTTCTTACACATATTCTCTAATACAAATCTATCAAGTTTTACTATTATTCCCATTTCATCTGCTTGCTTTATAAAATAATCTGAATCAAGTTTGCCAAGAACTGGATGATTCCAATATAATAATGCTTCAAAACATATATTATCCATATCATTTAAATTAATTCTTGGCTGTAATGATATTGAAAATTCATTTTTATCATATGCTTCTTTTAAGTCTTTTTCCATTTTATTTTTATTATCAAGCTTTGCTTTTAATGATTTATTATGAAAATAATAGCCATTTTTTCCATTTTCTTTTATATAATACATGGCATCATCTGCATACATGATAAGTTCACTTTTAGTCGTAGCATCTTCTGGAAATACAGATATTCCCAAACTATACTGAAGTGAAATACTAGTTCCTTGAATCATAATAGGTTCCTCAAGCTGTTTTTTCATATAATCAAGTACTTTAGTTATATCTCTCGTTGTTTTTATATTTTGTATTACAATTGAAAATTCATCTCCACCAAGTCTATATGCAACTGCATTTGATGGCAATTTTTCATCAAAAGTTCTTGCCAAGTACACTAAAAGTTCATCACCTGCGTCATGACCCATTGTATCATTTATTTGCTTAAATCCATCTAAATCCATAAAACATACTGCAAATTTATTTCCTTTTTTTATAAGTTTATCAAGAACAGATAAAAACAAATATCTATTTCCTCTCCCAGTAAGTTGGTCAGTATAGGCTTGTTTTTTTTCAATTTCTCTTTTTCTAATTTTTCTGTAGTTTATAAGTTGATACAAAACAAAGCCTAGTATAACCAACAAAAATATCTCTGCAATCTTTAAAAATGTAGGATTTGTAAGAAAATTCCACATATAAAAACCTCTCTTTTTAGTTTATTTTACAACTATATTTACAATTCTTGATTTTATAACAATTATTTTTTGTATTTGTTTTCCATCAATATATTGTGTTAATTTATCATCATTTTTAACTTGCTCTTTTATTTCCTCTTCTGAAAATGATGTTGGAACAGTTATTTTAAATCTAACTTTTCCATTTATTTGAACTGCAAGTTCAACATTACTTTCAATTATTTTAGATATATCATATTCAGGCCATTTTGAACTAAATATATGTCCTTCAAATCCAAGTCTTTCCCATAATTCTTCTGTAACATGTGAAGCAATAGGATTTAATATTTGTAAAAAAGGTGCAATATATTTCTTACTTACTTTTTCTTGTTTATATAACAAATTAACATATGTCATCATTGCAGCAATTGCAGTATTATATTTTTGTTCTTCATAATCTTCTGATACTTTTTTTATCGTTTTGTTTAACTCTTTTTCAATTTCGTCATTTGTTATATCTTCATCAGTTGCAAATTCTTCAATTCTAGTTACTCTATCTAAGAATTTTTTACAACCTTTTACCCCATTTTCATTCCAAGGAGCTGAATCTTTGTAATCAGCTATAAATAATATATATGTTCTTAATGTATCTGCTCCATACTTTTTTACAATATCATCAGGATTAATAACATTTCCTTTTGATTTTGACATTTTATCTCCATCAGGCCCTAATATTAGTCCTTGTGTAGTTCTTTTAGAATATGGCTCTTTTGTAGGAACTAAACCAATGTCATACAAAAATCTGTGCCAAAATCTTGAGTATATAAGGTGACGTGTAACGTGCTCCATTCCACCGTTATAACAATCAACTGGAAGCCAATATTTTAGTTTTTTACTATCTGCAAATTCATTGTTATTTTTTGGATCAATATATCTTAAGAAATACCAACTAGAACCAGCCCATTGAGGCATAGTATCTGTTTCACGAGTTGCGTGTCCACCACATTTTGGACAAGTTGTATTTACAAAGCTATCAACCTTTGCAAGTGGTGATTTACCATCTTCACCAGGTATGAATTCTTCTAAGTCTGGAAGTTCAAGTGGCAAATCTTTTTCATCCATTGGAACAAGACCACATTTATCACATTTTACAATTGGAATTGGTTCTCCCCAATATCTTTGTCTTGCAAAAGCCCAATCTTTCATATGATAGTTTGTTTTTTGCATACCAATTTTATTTTCTATAATATATGCTATTATTTTTTCTTTTGCCTCTTCAACTGTAAGTGAGTTTAAGAAACCAGAGTTTACCATTATACCTGTTTGAATATCAGTAAATGCTTCCTTGTCCAAATTAACTTCTGAACTATCACTTTTTACTACTTGTTTTATATCAATACCAAATTTCTTTGCAAATTCATAATCTCTTGTATCATGGGCTGGAACAGCCATTATAGCTCCTGTACCATATCCCATCATAACATAATCTGTTACATAAAGTGGTATTACTTCATTTGTAACTGGATTTAAAATGTTAATACCTTCTACTTTAACCCCTGTTTTCTCCTTAGATAGCTCTATTCTTTCAAATTCAGTTTTTCTTTTAGCCTCTTCTCTATATTTTACTATTTCATCAAAATTAGATATTCTATCTTTTAATTCATCAATTATAGGGTGCTCAGGTGCAATTGCCATATATGTCACACCAAATATTGTATCTGGTCTTGTTGTATAAACAACTAAATCATCACCAGTCTCATTAACTTTAAAATCTATTTGTGCGCCATATGATTTTCCAATCCAATTTTTTTGTTCAATCTTTACACGTTCTGGGAAGTCAACTTCATCTAAACCTTCAAGTAGTTTATCTGCATATTCTGTTATCTTTAGCATCCATTCTTCTTTTTCAAGTTGAACAACATCACTATCACATCTATCACATTTTCCACCTTGAGACTCTTCATTTGCAAGAACGACTCTACATTTAGGGCAAAAATTTACATATCCTTTTGATTTATATGCAAGTCCATGTTTGTATAATTGCAAGAAAATCCACTGTGTCCATTTATAATATTCTGGTCTTGTAGTATCTATAGCCCTATCATAGTCAAATGAAAACCCTACAGATTTTAACTGATTTGTAAAAGTTTCAATATTTTTATCTGTAACTTTTCTTGGATGAATTCCTGTTTTCATCGCATAGTTTTCTGTAGGAAGGCCAAATGCATCAAATCCAATAGGAAATAACACATTATATCCTTGCATTCTTCTTTTTCTTGAAATAATATCCATTCCAATATATGCACGTATATGCCCTATATGCATACCAGCTCCTGATGGATATGGAAATTCAACTAAAGCATAGTATTTCTTCTTTGAAAAATCATCTGTTGCATTAAAGCATTTACTTTCTTCCCATATTTTTTGCCACTTTTTATCTATACTTTTATCATACATTATCTTTACACCTCATTACTTTACGTATCTTTCATATTCGCTTTCGATAAATCTATCTGTCATACCAGATAAATAGTCTACTATTATTTGCTCTTTTTTATTATTCAATACGTATTCTTTGTTTTTATTATTTAAAAAGGTTTCATATATATTATTTGATTTTTTAGAATTATTTAATGCTACCAGATATACATCAAAAAGCTCATTAAAAATTCTAGTGTATCTTTCAACATCTTCTTTTGTATTAGCCTTCATGTAAATATTTTTCATATTGAAATCTTTTAATTTATCTATAGCTCTATATACCGTATCAGACATTGATATATATGGCTTGTTAAAGCTATTTTCAATTATATCTAAAATAATACTATTCATAATCTCAGAGTTTTTAGTTCCAAGTACTCTTTTTATATCTTCTGGAATATCCCTTTCTGCAATTACCTTAAGTCTCATTGCATCTTCTATATCCTTCCCGATGTAACCTATTACATCAGAAATTCTAACAATACATCCCTCTATTGTCATAGGAATTAATTCATAATTATTTTTTTCATCATCAAGACATGCTTCATACTCTTTTTTAAATGTTGTTAAATCTTTTTTTACAGGAGCATACTTACTTTGTAGCATTTCCCCATTATGACACATTATTCCATCTAGTACTTGAAGAGTAAGATTACAGCCATTTCCACCATTTTCTATTTTAGTAAACATTCTTACACTGTTTAAGTTATGTGCAAAAGTCTTTCCGATTTTTTCTTTGGAAATATTATTTAGTATTATTTCTCCTGCATGACCATATGGAGTATGTCCAACATCATGACCTAGTGATATTGCCTCACATAAATCTTCATTTACTCCTAGCGCTCTAGCTATAGTTCTTGCTGCCCTACTTACAAATTGTACATGTGTTATTCTTCTTGATATATTATCATTTTCAATATCACTATATACCTGAGTTTTATCTATATATCTTGTATACGTAGAAGAGTGTATTATTTTATCTACATCTCTTTCAAATTCCAGCCTTATATCTTCTTTTTCACTTTTTTCTCTTATAGCATCAGATGATAAACAAGCAAAAGACGTCAAATTTTCTTCTGATCTTTGCATTTGTTTTTTTATTTCACTAAAATTATCCACCTTTTACTCTACCTCCTTCAAAATTATAGCAACATATTAATTGCGCCTTCCACACATTCAATTTCAAGTGGAAAATTAGGACCTGGGTCACCATCAACATCTGGAAGATCACATTTTCCTTTTGTTTTAGTAATTTTTATCCATTTTTCCTTTGAGTATATTATATTTTTATCAGTATAATGGGTTTTTGCAAGTAATTTTCCCGCAAGCAAACTTGTATCTGCAATATTACAATCTTTAATTATTAACATATCAAGGAGTCCATCTTGAATGCTTGAATTATCACAGAACGCATCTATTCCACCAACACTACTACCATTAAATACTAACATTACTTTTACTTTTTCAATGTATATATCATTTTCTGTTTCTATTTTCACTTCAAATGGTTTAAATTTTACCATTTGATTTACAGCAGTTATGAAATATGAAAGCATACCAAGAGAATTTTTTAAATTTGGATCTACTTTCTGAGATACATTAGTAAATAATCCTGCTGAACATATATTAACAAAATATTTATCATTTACTTTACCAACATCAACAGGCTGAACATTGAAAGTTAGTAATTTATCTATACACTCTGAAAAATTTTGTGGCATTTTTAGATGTCTTGCAAAATCGTTTGAGGTACCTGCAGGTATAACGCCAAGTGGAGTTTTAATATTATTTTTCATCATAACATTAACAACTCTATTTACAGTACCATCACCACCTGCAACAACAATTGCACTATATCCATCTTTATCTACATCTTTTAAAAATTCATATAAATTTGTATTATTTGCTGCTCTAAATATAGATACCTCTATATCATTATCCATAAATTTTTCTATAATAGGATCTAAAAAATATTTGAATTTACTTTGACCTGCTCCAGAATTATATATTAATTTTATTTTTTTCAAGTTTACTCATCCTTTCTGGAATTTTTCATACTAATTATATTACATATCTATTGTTATTTCAAGAGAAAATGCCAAAATATAAAAAAAACGGATATTTTAATAATCATATTAAATCCCCGTTTTTTTACATATTTAATTAATTTTTATTAAGTCCTTTCGTTTGAATTTCATCTGTGCTATCAGTTATTCCGTCAATTGAAAATTCACTAACATTTCTATTTGTAACTTTAGACATAAATTTGGTATTGTAATTATACAAATAAATTCCCATTTCATTCTTTACTTTATAAAACACTGTATCATCTACATTTTGCAATATTTGTACAGAACCATATATAACCTTTTCCTTAGAGTTATCTGACAAACTTACACTCCATAACGAATTACTATCTGAAGGATTTATATAATATAATTTACCATTTGAAACAAATAAATATTTATTTCCATCTATTTCTTTAATATTTCCCTTATCTGATATTCCAACTGCATCAGAAAGTGAAGTACTATTACTACCATCTTTTCCTATTTTATATATTTTATTTCCATCTGCTTTATTTACAAAATATATGCTATTTTCATCTTGAATTATATATGAAACATTTTGACTATCAGTAAGTTTTAATTCAGAACCACCTTCAAGATCATATCTTACCAATATTTTTTTAGTTTTTTCTAGTTTAGCGACATATAAATTATTGTTATCAACTAATACTTCTGATACATTATCTATAGAAAATTCCTTGTTTTCTTTAGTATTTACATCAATATAACTTAACTTGTTATTTGCAATATAATAAACTCTTGTATCTGTTAAAGTATACTTTTCGACACCAGAATTAACTAAAGTTTCTGTTTCAGAATTTTCTTTAGAAAATCTACATAAAGCACCATTTTTAATTCCATAAATATAATTATTTTTTGAAATTATATCATGCATTCCACTATTTTGATATATTAATGTATCATTAAATCCATCTGTTCTAATTGAGTTTAATGAGTAAACAGGATCATAAGTATACCCTTCCGTTACATAATACATATTATATACTTTCTGGTTACTTACTCCATCACCTTCTACATACTTATAATTGTTTGATTTACTATATACATAAAATTGAAAAAATACATAAACTGCTAAAATAACTAAAGCTCCTACCATTATATATGAAATCTTACTTTTTTTCTTAAGACTTTGTTTCTGCTTTTTCTTTCTTTTTAAATATTCTTTTCTTGTAATTTCTTCTTCAGGATTTAGTTGTAATCTTGTCAAAATTATCAACTCCTTTTCTTTTGTCATATACATAATTATTATATACTACTTTTTAAATTTTGTAAATAATTTTAAATCAGATTTTATATAAATTTTAGAGGAAAATTTAGCCAAAAAATGCAAAGAAAAAGTAATTTAAATAAATATATTTAAGTCATTTATATTAAGTATTACATTTGCGCCTTCACGAATTAAAAAATTAGAAAAGAAACAATTTTTATCCCATATATCTCCAGGTATAACTAAAATATCTTTTCCAAAATCTAAAAAATTACTCACTAACGTGTTAGAATAACTAGTATATTTTGCTTCTGGAATTAATATAACATCTGCAATTGTTAACATACATATGATATTGTAAAGACTAAAAATATATAAATTATTTATATCCAACCTTTCTATTTCAATTGTCCTTAATTCACTTACATTTTCTATATTCACTATACTTATATTACAAGAGTTCTTCTTTATATTTTTGCTACCTATGCACACATTTATATTTTCTTTTACATTTTTGCAATTTAAAAAATATTTACATTTTTCTATTCCATACTTACTTGTATTGTTATCACAAAAAATATATAGCTTTTTTCTAGTACAATTTAATAGATTTGTATTTCCATATACAAACGTATAAAGATATTTGTCATTAATTTTTACTTTTTGTATTTTAATATTCATATTATGAATTATATTTAATAATTTTTCTGATTGGATTTTTAATTTAGAACTTACTAATTTATTTATAACTTCATTTGAAAAAAACATTTTATTTTTGATTAAAATTTGCTTAAACTTTAAACTATTATTTGAAATCTCATACATTTCTTTTATACTTCCAAAAGAAACTTCAAATTTTGAATATAAAGATGAGTCTAGCTTCTGTAAAGAACACAGAAGCCAGAATATATATTTATCTTCTATTTTGCATCTCCACCTTTTCTAATACAATATTTCCAATTTTTCCATTTTTTATATCATCAAGAAGTACATTCGCAGCCCTTGACATATCTACATTTCCACCTGATACTAAGCATCCTCTTTTTCTACCAATTACTTCTAAAATATCATATGAATCAAGTTCATCCAAAAGTTCTTCTTCAATAGAATATGAATCTACAAGCAACTTTTTATATCCTTCATTGATTAGTAAATTAATACCTGAACATGCAAGTTCTTCGTTATCTACTACTTCTAGTTTGACATTACCAGTTAAAGCAAGCTTTACACCTGCATTATTTTCATCTAGACGTGGCATAAGAATTCCTGGTGTATCTAGAAGTTCTATATCACTTCCAACTCTTATCCATTGATTTTTTCTTGTAACACCTGGTTTATTTGATGTAGCAGCTGCATTTCTATTTGCAATTTTATTTATTATTGTTGATTTTCCAACATTTGGAATACCTGCAATTAAGCACCTATATATAGGCTTTACTTTTATATTTTTACTACTATATTTCTTTTCATATATCTCTTTTCCCTTTTTTCTTATTTCATTAACAAGTTTTGAAATATTTTCAGATTTATTTGCATTTATTAAAACACAAACATCTCCTCTATTTTTATAATAATCTTCCCATTTTGTAAGTTCTACTTTATCAGCTAAATCTGATTTATTAAGTACAACTATCCTTTTTTTATCTTTTGCAAGCTCGTCCATTAACTTATTATGGCTTGCAATTGGTACTCTAGCATCCAGTATTTCCACAACTACATCTATTAATTTTAAGTTATTTTTTATCTCGTTTTGTGCTTTTACCATATGTCCAGGGAACCAGTTGATACTCGTTGATGGTAAACTTTTTTTATCTTCATTCATTTTTTTATTTTTTCTCATTTCTCTTTTTTGATACATATCCATTATTTATCACTTCCTTTTTACAACTTGTAATTTTTTTATTATGGTTTATTTTTATTTACACACCTATAAATAAGTAAATATATTAAAATTATGCTAGAAATTCCTATTGAAATATTACCTATATTGTCCAAATTATATCCATTTTCCATAATATATTTTTCTAATTCTCCTAATTTAAACGTTCCCTCTGTAATATATAGTGTTTCTTTCTTTCCTAAAGAATGATATATGGTTAGTTTTCCAGAGCGCCAGCCCTGCCCTAATATAATTTTGGTAATATTATCTGTATTTTCTATTTTTTCATTTAATGATTGGTAAACTAAATCTCTGTTCTTTGAATTCACATTTATTGCAATGCCTTCTTTATTAAATATTGAAAGTGCAAATATAATTTCTAATATTGCAACTATTATTAATACATAATTTATTTTTTTCATTATTTACGTAACCTCTAAATTACTATTTTATTTTGTTCCTTCAAGTTTCTTTTGTCCTTTTGTTTCTAATTGCTTTTTTTCTCTTTCAAGTTCCTTTAAACTCTTTTTAGGTGTCGGCATTTCTTCTGGCATCATACCACCAATATCTGCGATTGCTTTTCTAACTTTTTGACCAACTTCATAATGTACATCTTTTGCTTCTTTCTCACCTTGTACATTATCTTTTAAAAGTTTTTGCTTCGTTTGATTTATTCTAAATAAATTTGCAACTAATTCATCTTCATTCATATTATCTAAAATATCTTCTCTATATCTTAATTTTTTTCTTTTAAATATATCATCAGCTGTTTCACCATTATATAAACCTTTGTAGCCAGCATTATGAAATTCAGCCATATTTTTAACGCCAACAGAAGACGCAACTTTCTGAAGCGTATAATTACCTTGCTTTGTTAATTTTCTTTGATAAAATCTTTTTTCATCATCTGATAAAGAGTCATATTCTTGTTCAGTTATTTCTTGTTTTCTTGTTTGAACAGCAAAATATGTTTGTCCTAAAGCAACAACCTCTTTACTTGGATCAGCATTTTGCACTATCAAATAACATATGTATCTTGAAAGTTTATAATCTTTAATAATCTCTTCTTTTCCTTTACCTGTTTTTATTGGCTTGTTGATCTCAACAACCCAATCTTCTTCGCTTGAAACGCTATTATTTGCTGATAAAACTGCTTTATCTATTACTTTTTGAAAATTTCTCCAGTCTTTATATTCTAAAACTTTTTGTAATTCCCTAGCATACCAATATTCATTTTCGTATTCATCTATATGTTTAATATTCTCAAAAATATTGTTAGTATATCTATCTTCAATTTTCTTCATTACTACCTCCTTATTTATTGATTCATATAAAAGTTTTTCATAAGTCGTTATTACCTCTATTTTATTTAAAATAATTATCATTTTTCAGTTATAAAATGGAAAAAAAATAAAACTAAAGATCTTTATTTATAAGCTTTCGTAGGAAGTTTTCCATAATTCGGTTTATACCAGTTGATACTGGTTGATGCTAAACTTTTTGTATCTTCGTTCATTTTTTTATTTTTTCTTATTTCACTTTTTTGATACATATCCATTATTTATCACTTCCATTCTCTATCATTCTTGTTTCATTTAAAAAATTATCAAAGTCTGATTTATATAATTTATCTTGTTTAACTTTAAATTTATCTAGCACCTCTTTCTTATTGGCTGTATATGAATGAGTTGGATGTTGATTTCCTTTTTAGGATTTTCTCCGTATATTTAGGTATCTACACAAAATAATTTTTTTAATTCTTCGTAATCATAAAGATTATCATAGTCCATATATAAAAATATTCAATTTTTAATTTATCTAAAACATTTTAAAAAATCTTAAAGAATTCTAAACACTAAAATTCACAATGCTTATGCGTAACTTTACTAACTATTTTTCATTATACCATATTTATTAACAATTATAAAGTATATAGCTTTTAATAGCACTATTTATTCTTTTTTTAATAAATCTTTACTACTTCTAATAAACTTATACACCGTTATAACTATTAACTGATTTACTTTAATCACAAATGTCTTGTACAAACATAAAATATATATATATGGAGGTATTTATGAAAAAGAAAATTTCATTTAAGTGTATTTCAAATTGTTCTTGTAATTCTAACTACTGTATTAGAATATATCACAAAGGAAAAATTATATATAATGGTTGCATAGATGATATAAATGAAATAACATTATGCTTTTTGTTATTTAGATGCTACACTGTAATTATACAAAATTGTAATGAGCTTATTCCTATGAAATATATTTTAAATTTATGTCCTACTAACATATGCTATCAAAAATTTTTCTTCTTTTTTAAAGAGCAAAATGTAATACCCTCCATTAAATTTATGGTAACAGATAAAAATTATCCTGGATTACCAATAGAGAAAGGGGAATTAATGTTATGTCGGTACAACATAATATACAAATTACAAATGGAAAGGGAAGTTTAGCTTTAGCTAATGGAAATTACACTATAACAGCAGAAGCTTTTGGTTATAATCCTCCATCATTAGATCCATCAAATATTGAGATTATTGAAGGAAAAAATGAATATAGCTTTACAATTTCAGCTACAGGTACTTTAACACTTCACATAACAGATGATGGAACTGCTGTAGGTGTTCCTATTGAGGGTGCAACTTTTTATAGATGTGATGCAGAAGGAAATACCTATGGGGATATAATTACTTCTAACGCAGATGGTGATGCAATATTTAACAATGTTCCGTACTCAGCAGATGTCACACCTCTTAGTGTTTACTTTAAACAAGTTTCTTCTGATGGTGAACATACATTTAACGCAGAACTGCAAAATACTACATTACAGAATCAAGAAGTAACTTTACAAATTTCAAATCCAGATGCTACTGAAAGAACATTTACTTTTACAGACAAAAATTATGCTAACTTACCAATTGCTAATGGTAAATTAATAGCAGAAGGATAATACTTTAATATATATGCATAAATACCAGTACAAAAATGTACTGGTATTTATATATATAATTAGTCTATTTTTCCTTAGTCTTAGCAGCTTTACCTACTCTATCTCTTAAATAGTATAGTTTAGCACGTCTTACTTTACCTTTTCTTGTTACTTCAATTTTAGCAACTTTAGGTGAATGTACTGGGAATGTTCTTTCAACACCAACACCAGAAGATATTTTTCTTACTGTAAATGTTTCGTTAAGTCCAGCATTTTGACGTTTAATAACAGTTCCTTGGAAGATTTGGATTCTTTCCTTATCTCCTTCTTTAATTCTAACTGATACTTTAACTGTATCACCTATGTTAAAGTTTTCAACTGTATCTTTCATATTTTCTTTTTCTATAGCTTTTATAATGTCCATCTTTTTCCCTCCTTTTATCTATTTATTATTTAAATCATTATATTTTTTTAATAAGTCTGGTCTATTAATTTTAGTAATTCTAATAGATTCATTTTTTCTATACTCGGCTATTTTTTTGTGATTACCTGATTTTAAAATTTCAGGTACCACTCTTCCCCTAAACAAATCTGGCTTTGTATATTGTGGATATTCAAGTAAATAGTTTGTATGAGATTCTTCAATTAAGGATTCAGTATTTATTACACCAGGTATAAGTCTTATCACACTATCCATAAGTACCTGACTTGCAAGTTCTCCTCCAGTTAGCACATAATCACCAATTGATATTTCTAAAATATTATACTCCTCTATAATCCTTTCATCAATTCCTTCATAATGACCACAAACAAGTATATAGTTTGAATTGTCATTTGCAAGGCTATTAGAAAGATTATAGTTTAAAAGTTTACCTCTAGGAGATAAGTATATAATTTTTATATCTTTTTCATACTTTTTTAAAATATCAGTTGCATAATCAATAGCTATGGATAATGGCTCGCATGACATTACCATACCACTTCCTCCACCATATGGTGGAAAGTCAACTTTTTTATGTTTGTTTAAAGAAAAATCTCGTATATCTATTACATCAACACTTACTTTTTCTTCATCAATAGCTCTTTTTATAACGCTTGTACTTAAAAAGCCATCAAACATTTCTTTAAAAAGTGTAAGTACAATGAATTTTGTCATATTAATCCTTTCATTATCTCTACATACATTTTTCTACCTGCTATATCTACCTTTTTTATAACATCCTTGATTGCAGGAAGATATATTTTTTTATTATCTAAAGTTACAATTTCATATACATCGTTAGCTGAACAATTTTGCACATCGTTAAGTGTACCAATTTTATTACCATCCATATCTAATACTTCAAGTCCGATAAGTTCAAAAACATAATATGTTCCTTCATCTAATTTTTCTAAGTTTTCCTTTGGAATAAATATATCTTTATTCTTCAGTCTTAAAGCCTCATCAGGATCAGATAAATCTTTAATTTTAACAATTAACAAATTCTTATGTACTCTTGCAGATTCAACGATGTATTTTTCTTTTCCATTATTATCTAAATAAAATTCTTTTATTTTTGACAAATTCTGAATATCATCAGTATATGGATAAACTTTAACTTCACCTTTTATACCGTGTATATTTACAATTTTACCTATTAAAATATAGTCCACCTTATTTATTCTCCTCAACATTTACTAACACTTTTTTAGAATTTTTCATTCCGTATGAATTAATTATTTCTCTTATAGCTCTTATAATTCTGCCTTCTTTACCAATAATTCTTCCCATATCAGATGAATCAACACTTAAGTGTAGCATAAGTTTAGAGTCTTCTTTTTGTTCTTCTCTAACAACAACTTTGTCAGGATTAGTTACAAGGTTTTTAACTAAATATTCCAATAAATCTTTATACATTTTTTCCTCCTTATATTTCTACTCCTGCTTTTTTTATAAGAGCAGCTGCTGTGTCTGTAGGTTTTGCACCTTTTTTGATCCATTCAGTTACTTTTTCAGTATCTACTTTTAATTCTGCTGGTTCTACCATAGGATTGTATGTTCCTACTTTTTCAATAAATCTTCCATCAGATGGAAATCTTGAATCAGCAACAACTAAAGTATAATATGGATTTTTCTTTGCACCATCTCTTCTTAATCTAATTTTTACCATAATGTCACCTCCTTAAAAATTTATATTTATTTATTAATAACAATTTTATTTAATCATATTCTTTAAATTTCTAAATTTATTTTTTCCTTTAGCTCCATTTAAAGATTTCATCATTTTTTGCATTTGTTCAAATTGATTCATAAATCTATTTATATCTTCAACTTTATTACCACTACCATTTGCAATTCTAATTCTTCTTTTAGCATTTAATATTTTAGGATTTCTTCTTTCCTCTTTTGTCATGGAAGTAATAATTGCATCTATTCTAAATAATTGTTTTTCATCAATTTCAGCATTTCTAATTTCACTTGGAATTCCAGGCATCATACCAAGAATTTGTTTAAATGAACCCATCTTCCTTATTTTTTTCATAACTGATAAATAATCATCAAGAGTAAATTCATTCTTTCTCATTTTACTTTCAAGTTCAATTGCTTGTTCTTCATCAAAAGCTTTTTCTGCTTTATCTATAATTGATAAAACATCTCCCATTCCAAGTATTCTTGAAGCAATTCTATCTGGATAAAATGGTTCTAAATCACTTAACTTTTCTCCAACAGAAGCAAATTTAATTGGTTTATTTGTTACTTCTTTTACAGATAATGCAGCACCACCCCTTGTATCAGAATCAAGTTTTGACATTGTTATAGAATCAATACCTACTTTTTCATTAAATGTTTCTGCAACATTTACAGCTTCCTGACCAGTCATACTATCTACAACAAGTATAATTTCATGAGGCTTTACAGCTTTTTTTAGATCTACCAATTCATTCATAAGTGTATCATCTATTTGAAGACGACCTGCAGTATCTATCAATACAACATCACAAAGTTTAGCATGGGCTTTTTTTAATCCATTACTTGCGACTTCAACTACATTTTTATTTCCTTCTTCACTATACACATCAATATTTAAACTTTTGCCTATAGTTTCAAGTTGTTTTATTGCAGCTGGCCTATATACATCACAAGCTACCATAAGTGGTTTTTTACCCTGTTTTCTTAAATAATTACTAAGCTTTCCACAAAGTGTTGTTTTACCACTACCTTGAAGTCCTACAAGCATAATTATAGTTGGTGGATTTGATGAAATGTTTAATTTTGATTCTGAAGAACCAAGAAGTTCTGTAAGTTCATCTCTAACAATTTTAACAACTTGTTGACCAGGTGTAAGACTCTTCATTACATCTTCACCTAAAGCTTTTTCTTTTACATTATTTACAAACTTTTTTACAACTTTATAGTTTACATCAGCTTCTAAAAGTGCAAGTTTAACTTCTCTTAAACATTCATTTAATTCTTTTTCTGTAATTCTTGTTTGACCTTTTAATTTCTTTACTATACCTTGAAGTCTATCAGATAAATTTTCAAACACTATATATCATCCTCACTTAAAACTTTTAATATTTCTTCTTTATTTCCATCTTGAGTTTTACATATTTTTTCTATCTTGTTTACCTTCTTCTTTAAATTTAGCATTCCAACTTTTTTCTCATATTCTTCAAGTAATTCTTCACTTTTCTTTATGCTATCTCTTACTGCTTGATAGGAAATCTCTTTGTTTTTTGCTATTTCTCTTAAAGAAAGGTTATATAAATAATATTCTTCAAAAATATCCTGTTGCTTTTTTGTAAGTAACTCTCCATATATGTCATAAAGCATACTAAATTTTATATTTTCTTCCATTTCTTACCTCAAAAAATATGTGTAAAGCATTTTAACTTTACACATATTATACACTAGTATTATTTAATTGTCAAGAGAAATCAAAAACAAATTTTATTTATGGTGTGTAAAAAACAAAAAATTAAGGTTTTGATATATCTGATATATAAAATAACACTAATAGTTATATATTAACACTATATTTTGTTAAAGTCAATAATGAAGATAGATAATTTTTAGTAAATTATATTATTATAATTATGTTTAAATATTATTAATAATTATTAAAAGAGTACTACTAATTCTTTCTATAGATGTAATGTAATTTTGTTCATTTTTACTTTCATTTAAATATTGGCAAGATCTTATTGGCTTTATATCAGCACTAGTTGCAGCTATTATTCCTCTTTTTGAATCTTCTATAGCTATGCAATTACACGGATTGACTTTAAGCTTTTTCATAGCTTTTACATAGCCCTGCATATCAGGTTTCAATTTTTCTACATCTTCTCTAGAAATAACTATATCGAAAAGTTTATTTATATTTAATTTTTCTAACAATAAATCAATAAAGCACCTCTTAGATGTTGAAACTAGACCTATTTTTAAACCATTTTTCTTTATTTTTTTATAAGCTCAAAATTTAAGAATACTTCATCTTCCTTAATTATCTTTTTAAATTTTTTCATATATTTTTTATATACTTTATTCATATTATATAAAAAATGGAGATGAATTTTTAAATTCATCTCCATTTACCTAGTCTCTATCTTTTTTAGAACTATCAACAATACACGTAATGATTAAAATTGCTATTGCATAGCAAGTCCCATTAGCAATTCCAAAATCAATAGAACTCATCTCCATATTTTCTTTTATATTACTAATATAGACTTCTTCTGAAGAATAATTTGATTCCTTTGAAATTATAAAATTATTAGATAATTTAACTGTCATATATGCTGAATCAGCAAATTCCATACCACTATTATTATCTAAATAAAATTTGAAAATAGTTATTCCATCTTGAGTGTTTATTTCAGATTTCACAACATCATCTGGCAATGCTAATAAGTTGATGTTACCTCCCTCTTGTATTACATTATCAGCAATTTCATTAAGATGTTGATATGTGCTTTCAGAATACGAATCAAGTTCATTTTTATATTTAGTTAAGTTACTATTATATATACAAATACCACTAACAACTCCAATTAGCGAAGAGAATAGAGGTATTGAACCTATAAAAAATATCTCATGTTTATATATAAAATTTTTTACACCATTAAACAATTTCCGTATCCTTTCATTGATTTTTTCTTTCATAAAATTTTCCTCCTTATTATTTTTTTAGTATGATTTTATATAAGTTAAACAAAAAAAAATAAAGGCTACATCCCTCCCACCAATTAGTGAAAAAAAGAATTAAGATCTATAACTTCTTATATAGCTATATATTATAGCAAAATTTTACATAATTTGCAAGTATAATTTCATATAAATTATATAATCTAGTATTAAATTTCTATTTTAACGTTATAGAATATGTTAAAAAATTCTTCCTTTTTAATTGTTTGCAAAATAACTATATATAGTAAAAAATTAGTAAGAGTTATTTTTTAATTTTTCATACTAGGATAATTATATATACTTTTTTATGGGAATGCCATATTAGAGAATATTTTAGTAGGGATAATTATTATAATTATGTTTAAATATTATTAATAATTATTAAAAGAGTACTACTAATTCTTTCTATAGATGTAATGTAATTTTGTTCATTTTTACTTTCATTTAAATATTGGCAAGATCTTATTGGCTTTATATCAGCACTAGTTGCAGCTATTATTCCTCTTTTTGAATCTTCTATAGCTATGCAATTACACGGATTGACTTTAAGCTTTTTCATAGCTTTTACATAGCCCTGCATATCAGGTTTCAATTTTTCTACATCTTCTCTAGAAATAACTATATCGAAAAGTTTATTTATATTTAATTTTTCTAACAATAAATCAATAAAGCACCTCTTAGATGTTGAAACTAGACCTATTTTTAAACCATTTTTCTTTATCTTTTTTATAAGCTCAAAATTTAAGAATACTTCATCTTCATTAATTATCTTTTTAAATTTTTTCATATATTTTTTATATACTTTATTCATAATGATTGAATTATCTTCACTTTTATCAATTAAATTTTCCTGCTTCAATTTTGTTAATAAATTAGAATTCATACAAAGTTCATTTTCTTCATATTCATTAAATGTAATATCAATGTCAAATTCATCTTTAAGGGTTTCTTTAAAAGAATCGAAAAATATCATTCCAGAATCAATAAGTGTTCCATCTAAATCAAAAAAAATAGTTGTTAAATTTCCTTTCGGTTTTATTTTTTCAAATATGCTTTTAGCTACAAAATCTCTGTACGGTAACTTAGCTTCTTTAAGCTCAACATTGCTAAATTTATTTATAAATTCTTTTAACTTTATTGGTATTTCTTAATCTTAAGCAAGTTCTATTCTTTATATAGTTGCCATCAATATCTGTAAAATATTCATCATTTTCAAAAAAAGAATCTTTAATACAAAACTTATTTAATTTGGCAATCTTTTCTATCTCTTCTATATTATATACAAAGAATTTTTCCTCAACTTCTATTCTATTTTTCATTTTTATCCTCCATGTATTTAGATTTTTGATAAAAATTTATAAATAACCTTCCTTTTGCTTCTAAGTTAAAAATTTCTTCTTTAGAGATTTAAAAATCTTATCTATTAATTTCTTAAATGAATTTTCTTTTTTTATAACTGTCAAATTAACATCTACTTTATCATTATTATTTTGTTTATTAAAATTTTTTTGATTATTTTTAAATATGTCCTTCGGATCATATTTTTCTTCTTCCCATTTAATTCTATCCATGTTTTCTTTTTCAATTATTACCTTTCTTTGGTAATCATTTGCCCAATAATCTCTAAAAATGTTTGAAAATATTGCCTTTGTCTCCTCAAGTAATAGCTGTTCTTCAAATGATTTAGTAGTGTCTACCTTAAAATTATACTCTTTGTCTTGTTCTTCTTCAAACATATCTAACATTTCTTTTGGAATTTTATCTACATTTTCCTTTGAAACAAATTTTAATATTTCAACAACCTCTTTATATGCCTTTTTATAATTATCCTCCATTAATGCCTCCCTCCGTAATCAAAATCACGTGAATTTTTTTCTATTTCTTTTTTATGTGTTTTCTCATAAATTTCTTTATCAACAATTTCTTTTGCCCTATCTTTTTTTGCTATATGCGTATAAACCGATATTTTTGCTATTTGATTTGGCGTTATTGTATAATTTTCTTCATTTTTTTTATTTATGTATTCGTTAAATAATGGACTAACATTTATATTTGCTTCAGCATTAATATATCTCAAATTACCATTTTGTATGCTATCAAATAATTTATTTATAGCCTCATTTTTACTATGTGAATTTATTATTTTCATAGCTTCATCAGTTTGATTAACATCACATAAAATTTGACAATTTTTAACCACATCAGTAATATCATCAATTTTATCAATACTTAAAACTTGTTTTGGATCATTTATATCTACTTCTTGCTCTGATATCCACTCTTCAGAAAATTCAAAAACAGGTTTTCCTTCTTTATTTTTTTTCATAGTTACAACAGGATTAAATTTTTCGGGATTAATATTATAAGCATAATTTGGTCTTATTAATTTTACTACATTATTGCCCTGTTTGTCTTGTTGAATTTTTATATTATCGTCACCATAAATATATATTTTTTTATTTTTATCAATACATACCATTCCCGACTTTGAATTTCTTACCATATATGGATTACATTCTATTGGACTAGAAGATGCAAATACCCAATCCCCTACTTCAGTTTCATAATTATTTGCTCTATTAATAGATTTTGATATTTTTCCGCCAATCATTTCTTTAGGCGAAACATCTGTTATATGAGTAATTGTTGCTTTTTGTTCTATAAATACTTGTTTTATGTCTTGTGCATATCTTTTCATTAATTCAAAGATTTGATTTGTTTCCAAATCTAAATAATTCTCATTTTTTAATAGGATTTGAGAATTTGATTGTATTTTTTTCCTTTTTTCATCTAATACAGTAAAGGCCTTTTTAACAGTTTCACTACTATATGTATCTAATTTTTTGTTATATTCATCAAGTAATGATTCTAATTCAACTTGTATATTTATTTGATCAAATATTCTGTTATCTTCAATATTTCTAGATTCAACCCCATTTTTTTCGTTCATATATATCCCTCACTTATTTTTTATTATATCATTTCTGAAAAAAATTTTTTCACTAATTATAATAAAAAAATTTTTTACTTATAATATTGATTTTTAATTAACTTAATATATTTCCTATTTTTCTGCTATTAAATATACTATACTATATAATAATGTGTATATCAAGCATTATTTATCTTAATATCTAAATCTGTCGCAACATCTCAATTTATAGCATTTTACTTGACTTGTAATAATTTTAGATATATACTTATATCATAATCTTAAGGAGGTTTAAAATGATAGAAATTAGATGGCATGGCAGAGGCGGCCAAGGAGCTAAAACAGCTTCTCTTTTACTTGCTGATGCTGCTTTTAATACAGGAAAATATATTCAAGGATTTCCTGAATATGGACCAGAAAGAATGGGTGCACCAATTACTGCATATAATCGTATCAGTGACACACCTATTAGAATACACTCTAATATTTATGAGCCTGATTATGTTGTAGTTGTAGATGACTCTCTTATTGGAGCTGTTGATGTAACAAGTGGACTTAAAGATAATGGTGCTATAGTTATAAATACAAATGAAGATATTGATAGTTTAAGAAAGAAATTAAATGGATTTAGTGGTAAAATATATACTATAGATGCATCAAAAATAAGTTTGGAATGCTTAAAAGCAAATTTTCCAAATACAGCTATGCTTGCTGCAGTTGTAAATATAACTAAAATAATGTCTAAAGAAGAACTTGTAGACAATATGAAAGATGCTTTTAGCCACAAATTTGCTAAAAAACCTGAAGTGATTGAACCAAATATGGAAGCTTTACTTAAAGGATACGATGAAATTAAAGGAGGTACTAAATGAAGAAAAAATATAGTTTAGGCGGTATAATTTTAAAAGATGGTAACTCTGTAGAATTTAAAACGGGTAACTGGAAAAATAAATATCCATATCACGATAAAGAAAAATGTAAAAATTGTATGATGTGTGTTCCCTATTGTCCAGAAGGATGTATCAGACATAAAGATGGGAAACTACTTGGTATGGACCTTGACTTTTGTAAAGGATGTGGTATCTGTGCAAAGGTTTGTCCATTTCATGCAATTGATATGAAATCAGATATAGATAAACAGGAGGTGTAAATTATGGCTATACGTGAGAGATTAAGTGGTAATGAAGCTGTTGCCACTGCTATGAAACAAATAAATCCAGATGTTGTTGCTGCATATCCAATTACTCCATCAACAGAAATACCACAATATTTTTCAAATTTTGTTGCAAATGGTACTGTTGATACAGAGTTTATACCTGTTGAAAGTGAACATTCAGCAATGTCTGCTACAATTGGTGCTGCGGCTGCTGGTGGCAGAGTTATGAGTGCAACTTCATCTCAAGGACTTGCACTTATGTTTGAAATGTTATATGTAGCTTCTGGAATGAGATTACCTATGACACTAATATGTGCCAATAGGGCTCTATCTGCTCCATTAAATATTCATAATGATCATTCTGACTCAATGGGAGTAAGAGACTGTGGATTTATTCAATTATACTGTGAAAATAATCAAGAAGCATATGATAATACAATTATGGCAGTAAAAATAACTGAAAAAACTAAACTTCCAGTTATGGTTTGCTATGATGGATTTATAACATCACACTCTATTGAAAATATAATGCTTTTAGAAAACGAAGAAGTAAAAAAATTTGTAGGTAAATATGAACCGGAGGAATATTTACTTGATATAAATAAAAATATATCAATGGGACCTCTTGCTCTTCAAAAATATTATTTTAGCATAAGAAAAGATTTATCTGTTGCTATGGATAATGCTATAGATGTAATAAACCAAGTATCAGATGAATTTTATAAACTAACCGGAAGAAAATACGAACTTTATGAGAAATACAAATTGGATGATGCTCAAATTGGAATAATTGCTCTTAATTCAACAGCTGGTACAATAAAAGATGCTATTGATAAGTTAAGAGATAAAGGTATAAAAATAGGGCTTTTAAAACCTAGATGTTTTAGACCTCTTCCTTATACCTCTATTCCACAAGAACTAAAAAATTTAAAAGCTCTTGCTATTATGGATAAAGCTGATAGTATAAATGGATATTGCGGTCCTTTATTTGGAGAAATAACATCTGCTATGTTTTCTCAAAACGTACATGTAAACGCTATAAATTACATATATGGACTAGGTGGTGCAGATGTAAAAATTGACGATATAGAAGATATTGCAAACAATTTAATAAATATATCAAATACAGGAAAAATAGATAAAGTTAAATATTTTCTTGGTCTTGAAAAGGAGGAGGTTTAAATGTATATCTTAAAAGAACAAATAAAAAAAGAAAATAGACTTACCTCTGGTCATAGGATGTGTGCTGGTTGTGGTGCACCAGTTATTGTTAACGGTGTTCTAAGAGCATTAAAAGAAGAAGATAACGCAGCTATATCAGTTGCAACTGGTTGCCTTGAAGTATCTACTTGCACATATCCATACACATCATGGAAAAATTGTTCATTTATTCATACAGCATTTGAATGTGCACCTGCTACTTTATCTGGTGTTGAAGCTGTGTATAATAAATTTAAAAAAGATGGAAAAATAAATGATGATAAAACTACTAAATTTATCGGATTTGGTGGTGATGGAGGTACTCTAGATATAGGTCTACAATCATTATCTGGTGCAATGGAAAGAGGACATGATATAACATACATATGTTATGATAATGGTGCATATATGAATACTGGAACTCAGCGTTCCTCTTCTACCCCACATTATGCTGATACTACAACATCTCCTGTTGGTAAGATTAAAAATGGAAAATCTCAAATGCGTAAAGATTTAACAGAAATAATGGTAAAACATAATATTCCTTATGTAGCTCAATCAGCATTGATTGGTAACCTAAAAGATTTATATGAAAAATCAGAAAAAGCAATTTACACCAAAGGCCCTACGTATATGTCTGTTTTATCACCTTGCCCTAGGGGATGGGGATATCCTACAGAAGATCTTCAAACTATTTCTAAACTTGCTGTAGATACTTGTTTTTGGCCTCTTTACGAAGTTGAAAATGGTAAATACAAAATAACATATAGACCTGCTAAAAAATTACCAGTTGAAGAATTTTTAAAATTACAAAGAAGATTTAGACATATGTTCAAGCCTGGTAATGAATGGATGATTGAAGATTTGCAAAAAGAAATTGATAAAAAATGGGCTTATCTTGAAATGATGGAAAAAATAACTAATGAAAATTAATTGCTATTTATATTGTAATTTTCACTAAATACAAATATAAATAACACTTATCATGAAAAATAAGCGAGCAAATGCTCGCTTATTTTATGACCTATACTTCTTTTCAAACTCTAAAATAGATTTATACAACTCATAACCATTTTTTCACTTACTATCTTTCACATTTTTTGCAATTACTACATCCATTACATATAATTTTACTACCGCATGTATAACAGCATTCTTTAAAGTATGGTTTACATTCGTTTTTTTCTTTAAATAAAGTTTCTTGCATGTAACTATTAAGTTTATATTTTATTTTCTTTCCTTCAAAACTTAGTCCTGACTTATACGCCATATTACTTTGAATTTTCTTTGATTTTCACAGGTTACATTTAAAATTACATTTTCATATCCATCATTCCAATCACTAGGTAAACAACTTTCTATTCTATTTGCTCTTTTTGTTAATAGAAAAAATTTAACATCACTTCTGATCTTAATTATATTCCAAATTTCATCTCTCCATTTGTCAGCTTCCTCTAAAAAAAAATCTGATGTCATGCATATCCTTATTTGCTCTCCACTTTTTATTTTATAATTTCCATTTATATCCTTTTTAAAAGATAATCAAAATTGGTTTTAGACTTGTATATAACCGAAGAATCTTTTTGTGTTCTAATATTATCTAAGTAATACATATAACAATTTATTTAAGCCACTATTTCATCTTCATTGAAACAACCTTAGATATACCATACTCTTGCATTGTAACACCGTAAGTAGATGACGCAACTTCCATAGTACCTTTTCTATGTGTTATTACAATAAACTGTGTATTTTTTGAATATTTTTTAATGTATTCTGCAAATCTATGTACATTTACATCATCGAGTGCAGCTTCAATTTCATCTAATATGCAAAATGGAGGTGCTTTAAGCTTAAGTATAGCAAATAACAAAGCAGTTGCAGTAAGAGCTCTCTCTCCACCTGATAAAAGCATCATACTTTGAAGTTTTTTACCTGGAGGTTGTACTTCTATTTCTATTCCTGATGATAAAACATTAGATTCATCTTCAAGTTTTAATTCAGCTTTTCCTCCTCCAAACAGTTCTTTAAATGTTTCATTAAAGTTTTCATTAATTAGTTTAAACTGTTTTTCAAACTGTTGCTTCATTATACTTGTCATATTATTAATTAAATTTTCAAGCTTTTTCTTTGTTTCTTCTAAGTCTGCTTTTTGATTTGATATAAAATCATAACGTTCTTTTGTAGATTTATACTCTTCAATTGCTCCAACACTTACTTCACCTAAATCTTTTATTTCTTTTCTAATCTTTTCAGCATTTTTAACAATTGTCTTCTCATCACTATCATCTACTGGAAGAGATTCTATCATTTCTTTTGCAACAGATATAGTTATTTCATAATCATCCCACATTTTGTTTTTTAGATTTTCTATTTCTATATCAAATTTTAATTTTCTAGCTTGAACTTTTGCTCTTTCATCTTTTAATTTATCTATTTTTCTTAATCCATCTAGTACTTTTACTTCTAGAGTTTCTTGTTTTTGCTCAACTTCTTTTTTAGTATCTTTTAGACTATTTAAAATATTTGCAAAATCAAGTTTAAAGTTTTGTTTTTCTTTAATAGACTCTGTTAGATTTTTTATTTCTTCTTCAGCATCCTTTTTTGAAGTCTCAAAATTTGTTATACTTGATTTCTTTCTTTCAATTCCCTCTTCAAAGTTTTGTATATCTTGCGATAATTTATCTTTCATTTCGTCAATTGAGCCACTACTTTCATCAAATGATGAAATTGATACTTTAAGGTTTGCAATATCTTCATGTAAATTACTTACCATTTCGGATTTTTCTTTATTAAATCTTGAATACTCATCAACAATTTCTTGATTTTCGTTTATTTTTTTCTCAAGCTCTTCTACCTTTTTGTTATTTTCTTCAATATTTTCTCTTAAAGTTTCATTTTGCTCCTTTAAACTATCAATAGCTAATTTTGCGTTTTCTTTTGCAAGTAATACCTTCTTTTCTTCTCTTTCAATATTTAATAATTTTTCCTTAAGTGTTGCTATCTCTATTTGGTATGAAGATTTTTCTTCTACAATTTTGTTGTTTTCTTTTTTAGCTTCTTCTATTTGTATATTTAGTTCTCTTACGCCGTTATTTAAAGAGCTGTATTCTTTTTCTTTATTTGAAATTATCTCCTTTAATTTTTCAATTTTTTCTTTTCTACCAAGAAGTCCTGCTGAACTATGTGAGTTCTTACCACCAGTTATACTTCCTGTAGCTGAGAAAAGTTCACCTGTAAGAGTTACAATTCTTGCCATATTCTTTAATTTTTTTGACATTAAGATTGCATTATCAACAGTATCTACAACAATAGTTGAACCTAAACTTAAAAGTATTACATCTTTAAATTTAGAATCATATTTTACTATTTCTGATGCCATTCCTATATATCCATCCAATTTTCTTGCTTTATCTTTTATACTGTTATCTACCTTTTTAATAGTATTAATAGGAAGAAAAGTAACACGACCAAGAGAATTTTCCTTTAAGTATGAAATAATTTTCTTTGCTGTTTGTTCGTCATTTACAACAACATTTTGCATATATCCACCAAGTGCTATTTCCACTGCATATTCATACTTTTCCTCTGTGGATATCAATGATGCAACTGTACCATATACATTTTGCATGTTGTTTTTCTTTGCATACAAAAGTGATTCTTTTACACTTTTGTAATATCCTTCATTTTCGTTTTCAAGGTTCGTAAGATAATTATATTTTGATTTTAAAGTCATAACTTCTTGATTTAATTTTCTTTCATTAGATAGTATTTCATTATATTTTTCATCCAATATTTTTTTATCTTCGTTATATTTATTTTCTTTTTCAAGAATTTCATTTAGTGAAGTATTTTTACTATTTAAATTAGATGTAAGCTCCTCTTTAGTAGTTGTTACACTATCATTTGCAGTTATATTTTTATCAAGAATTTTTTCCTTTTCTTCTATTTGAGAATTATTTGCTTCAATTGTAGCCTCAATACTACTTGAATTCATTTTTAGCTCATAAGCTTCTTCTCTTTTTAAATCTATTTCGTCCTTAATAGCTGTAATTTGCTCTGCTCTTTCATCTAGAGTTGACATCACATTTTCTAATTCTTCCTGCTTTAATGATAATTCATTTTCAAATTTTTTCTTGTTTTCCTCAAGAGATTCTTTTTTCTTAAGTCTTTTTTCAATATCTTCTTTCAATAAATTTATTTTTTCAAAGTCTTCTTTTATTTCAACATTTAGTCTTTCAATATTTTCATTAGCATTTTCAATACTAGCTCTGCTTATTTCAATTTTTGATGAAAGTTTTTGATTTTCACTTTCTGTTTCATAAAATTTACTTTGAGTTTCTTCTATTTTCAAAGTAACTTCTGCTAGTCTTTCTTTAAGGTTCATTTTGGATTTTTCAAGTTCCGCTGATATTGCTTCTTCTTTTGATATATCATTTGTAAATGTCTCAATCACATCATCTATTTTGCATAAAGCTTCTGCATTTTGATTTAAACTTTGTATAAATATCCTAACATCTAATACTTTTAACTTATCTTTAAGTTCTAAATATTTTTTTGCAACTTCACATTTTTTTTCAAGAGGTTCTAAGTTGTTTTCTATTTCTACTATAACATCATTTACCCTTGCAAGCGTACTATCAGTATTGGCTAATTTTTTTACAGCTTCATCTTTTCTAGTTTTGTATTTTACAATTCCGGATGCCTCTTCAAATATATGACGCCTTTCTTCTGATTTTGTTGATAATATTTCATCAATTTTTCCCTGAGATATTATACTGTATCCATCTTTTCCAACACCTGTATCCATAAAAAGTTCCTGAATGTCTTTAAGTCTACATTCAGCCCCATTTAAAAGATAATTACTCTCTCCACTTCTATATACTCTTCTTGTTACAACAACTTCTTTAAATTCAACCGGAAGTGATTCATCACTGTTATCAAGATATAACGAAACTTCAGCAAATCCAACTTTTTTTCTTGCCTGAGTACCTGCAAAGATAACATCTTCCATTTTTTGACCTCTTAAATTTTTTACACTTTGTTCACCAAGTACCCATCTTACAGCATCAGATATATTACTTTTTCCACTTCCATTTGGTCCAACAATAGTAGTAACCCCATCTAATACTATAATTTCAGTTTTATCTGCAAAAGATTTAAATCCCTGTAATTCTAATTTTTTAAGCCTCATATATTTCTCCCCTTTTTCTAGTTGATTATATAACAAAAAGCTACATTTTTCAAGCATTTGTGGCAAAAAAAGGCAGATAGCTTTGCTATCTACCTTATATTATTTACATCATTCCATATTTTCTAGCACTTGATTTAAAATCTTGATTACATAGCTTGCTCCATAATTTATATTCTTGCATATCAGATGTAATTATTTCAATATGATATACTTTACTGTCAAGTTTAATTATTCTTGCAATATCAAATTCAACATAATCAACATTTTTAAATACATCAGATATAATTGAAACATAAGATTGTCCAACTTTATATGAAATTTTAGCATTTCTATCTGTATATTTTTTCCCATTTTTTACATCAACTAATTCAATGTTAACTTCTCTTACTTTGTACATTGCTCCATCAATTTCTTCTGTTTTTGAATTATCAGATAATTCAAAGAAATTAGGGATCATTTTTGATATATAATTTGGAATTTTAAGTAAGTCTTGATTCTTAGCAGTTTTTGTTTTTGATGGAAGTTCATATATAAAATTAGAAATATTATTTAAATTTAATTTTTTTACTTTAACAAGTTCATCGTCTTTTATTTCATCTTTAATTTCTTTTTTAGATTCTTTTTTTGCCTCATCTAAATCTAATGCTAAGTCAGCTTTAGAAAATAACATATCTGCAATATCTAGTGTATCATTCTCATCAAAATCGGAATCTACATTGCTATCACCATTTATATCTTCCTCAGCTTTCAAACCATCTTCAAAAATTTCATTTACTTCTTCTCTTTTTTCATCATTTTTTTCTTTATTTGCTTTTTTTGAAATTGTTTTTTCAGCTAAAATTTGTTCATCATCAACACCTGATATATCTATGTCGTCTAATCCCAAATCATCTTCATCTATATCTATTTTGGGAATTTCTATATTTGATACATATATATCTTCAATCTCATTTTTACTAATTTGCTTTTTCTCAGGTTTAATAGTTGGTTCTTTTCCAAGTAATTCTGAAATACTTTTTACATTGTGAACATATTGTTTTGTTGTAAATATTTCTTTATTTTCTTGAAGTACATCTACCATATCACGAGTAAGCTTATTAAATTTTCCTTCTTCATCTTCAACTATCTTAGTTATACTTTTTACAACATTTTTGTATTCTTTTTTATCATCTGTATCAGAAAGATCATAAGTTGTTTCTAAATAAAATGATAGATTGTTAATCAAACCTCCCTCAGAAAAGTTTGATGATAAATTGTATATTACAGCTTCATCTTTATATTCAAATATACACATACTACTATCAAATTCTATTAGCTCATTATTGTTATATACATATACCTCTTTAGTATACTTTAGCAATGTGTCCAACATTACTTTTGTCGTATTTTTTTTATCAATACCTATTACTATATATTTTTTAGCATCTGAATCTATGAAGTTATCTTCTAATATATTAAACCCGCCTTCTTTAAAGTTTCCGCTAAATATGTATACCTTTTTGGGATTCTTCCCAAAGCCCTCTTCTATCTTAGATGACACTGTATTATTATTATTTAATTGAAAAAACATTTTTGAATTCATATATATACCCCTTCTTTTATACTAAATACTGTATATAATGATATACTAAAATTAAAAAATTGTAAATAGAAATTAAAAAATTATATAAAAAAGAATGAGTAATAAATTTACTCATCCCATAGTAATAATAAAAATTATTCTATAAACTATATACAGTACCACAAGGAATGTTACCTTATAAAGTACTTACTATTATATTATGGAAAAAAACTATTTTAATACATTATACCAACGATATTTGTTTTATAATATCCTCCCTAAAATTGTCTAAAACAATAATTAAATTTATATTATAATCAGCTATAAAGTAAAGATCAGCTGTTGTTAAAACGTATGTATAATTATATACTATTTGATTGCATAAGTTTAAAATTAAATTATATAATCTAGACTTATTAAATTCATCTGTAATGTTATAATCTAAAGCAATTTTATCAGATTTTATTTTTACTTCTTTATAATAGTTATATGAACTAGGTAATCTTTTTCTTACTTTTTTTTTCAACATTTTCATCACCTAGTCATATTATAACATTATTTTTTGAATTAAATATTTTTTCGACAAAAGTAGTTAGTTTACATCATTTTTTTTGCAATTTTTATTTAATACTATATAGATATTTTTTACTTATAGTGTTTAATGTATAAGCAAAAGCTATGTACATTAAAGTAAATCCTACTATTAAAATTGAAATTGTATTTAAATTAAAACCTATTTTTGAAACAATTATCAAAATTAAGTATCCCAAACTTCTTGATATATTTATCATAATTTCAAACCAAAATACATAATTTGGTTCATCTTCTATTTTTATATTCTGCTTACACATACATTCATAATATATAACTGAGTTTGATGTTTCAAATATTGGATTACTTATACCATTAACTACATTATATAATAGTATTAATAAAAAACCAAGACTCACTGTAATAGTTCCAATTCTAATTTCATTGCTTATATTAAGATACATCATACTAAATGTGAGTATTATAACTACTATACTTTGTATAATAGACATTGGTATAAACAATTTAGATAATTTTTCTTTTTTTACAAATTTATTAGTTAAATATACTACAATAATAGAAATAATAGTTATAAAGCTACTAATACTTCCTAACGATAATTCTGTTGAAACAACTAAAAAAGTCATAATTGTAATCAATGTAGATAATACTCCAAATGAACTTAGTCCTCTAAATATTGTTCTCCAGCTCATCAATTTCATCATTTTTTTATCTTCAATGTTGTTAATATTTTTCAAAAATTTTATTATATTTATTTTTCCATGTTCAAGTTCAAATCCTTTTATAAATAGTGAAAAAATAAAACTTATAGAAATTAATACTATTAATACCAAAAAAGCTAACTGATATGAACTTTTACTAATACAATAACCTAGCACAATAGGAAGAATAATATTTATTGTATATTTTAATATTTGATCTTTTGTAATATATTTTCTAAAATTTCCATCTTGATTAACTCTTTTTATTAATATTTGTTCTGGATAATAATAAAATGCATTTCCTATACTTGCAAATATCGCAAATGGAATTATATAATTTGCAATTTTTTCTCCGACAACTAATAAAATTATACATTGCATTAAATTTAAAAATATACCTATTCTAAACATAGAAACTAAATTAAGCTTTTGTAATTTATTAACAAGCAACAGGCATACTAAATATATTAGAAAAAATGTTATGTAATATACAGAAACATCAACTATATTTCCCTGCGTTATTTTCAAAAAGTATATTCCTAAAAATACATCTTTAAATACGCTTATAACCTTTCCCGCTAAATCACAGATTAAAAAATTTTTCCACACATTACATTGTTTCATCTAAAGCTCCTATCTTACTTCTATATCTTTTTCTTCTTTTCTTCTTTTCAAAACATTGACTATATTTTCAGCACACTCCGTATATTGTCTCTTTATAGCATCATCAGTGCAACCTGCTATATGTGGTGTAACAACTACATTATTTCTTTTTTTAGATAATAAATCTTTATACTGATCTACATCTATATCTAACCCCAAATAAAATTTAGGATTTTTATCTGCAAATTCAACTAATGCTTGTACATCTGTAACATCTGTCCTTGAGGTATTAATAAAGATTGCATTTTTCTTTAAAAGTTCTATTTTATCTCTTGATATTAAATTATTAGTTTTGTTAGTTAGTGGTACACTTATATTTACAATATCAGAATTTTGTAATAGTACATCTAAATCCACAAAATTTACACCTTTACTAGTTAATTTTTCATGGCTTTCTGGATGTTCCGTATAACATAATATTGGCATGTTAAATAAATTTGCTATATCTACCATCTTTTGAGATATTTTTCCAGCACCTATCAAACCTATTGTTTTTCCATTTATATCAGTTGGTTTACTAGTTAATAATCTTCTATTTGGTTTTCCATTTATAACTAAATCATTAGCTTCTTGTATTCTTTTACTCGCGTCCAATATTAATGTTAAAATATGCTCTGCCACTGATGTAACATTTGCTGAAGGACAGTTAACTACATCAACAAATTTAGATTTAAAACATTCCTTATCAATGTGATCTAATCCAATTGACATAGAAGCTATAATCTTTGGCGTCCTTATATCGCTAATCATATCGGCTGTTATTCTCTCTTCAACCCCAACAATTAAAATATCATATATATTTAGTAACTGTTTTAATTCTTCTTTATTAGGATACCTTTCTCCATTCCATACATCTAGTCTTATTCCATTTTCTTTTAAAATTTCTATAGCTTGACTATCTATACTATTTGACATGCTACATGCACTTAACATTTTATTTCTCCTTATTTTTATAATATTTGTCATCTTATTATAATTAATTTTTACTTACATAATTACATAAACATAATTCAAAGTTTTTCTTACTCTATTTTAAATTCAATTCATTTAGCCATTTCAATCTATAGTTTTTTAGTATTGTATATTATATAAAAAATGGCTGGGGTAGTAGGATTCGAACCTACGCATGATCGGGTCAGAGCCGATTGCCTTACCGCTTGGCGATACCCCATAACGTGCTATAATTATACACCAAATATATATAACATGCAATACTTTTACTTTAAATTTTCATTTAATATTCGTATGTAATTTCCTCCCATTATATTATATACTTCTTGTTTTTTAAATCCTCTTTGTTCTAATTTCTCTTTAATTTTTGATACACACAAGATAGACTCTAATCCACAAGGTTTATCCTCTATTTCCATTCCATCAAAATCACTTCCAATTCCTACAAATTCACTTCCTACTAAGTTTGATATATATTCTATATGATCTACTACATTGTCTATTGTTACATATTTATTATTTGATAAAAATCCTTTATAAAAACATACACCTATCATACCTTTACATTTTGCAATTAACTTTATTTGTTCATCTGTTAAATTCCTTTTATTTTCACATAGACTATTTACACATGAGTGAGTGGCTATTACTGATTTATCTGTGATATTAATAATATCGAAAAAACTTTTCCTAGATATATGTGATACATCAACTATCATTCCAAGATTATTCATTAACTTTATACATTCTCTTCCCTTTGTTGTAAGTCCTGTATCATTTTTTGTAAAAGTTCCACAAGCAAGAAAATTATCATCATTCCAAGTAAGCGACATTACCTTTATTTTCCTATTATATAATTTTTCTAAATTTAATAGATTTCCACTTAATGCCGCTCCATTTTCTACAGTCAGTAAAATTCCAATTTTTCCCTCATTTATTATTTTTTGTAAATCACTTTTTGTATCAATTAAAACAATATCTGCATTCTTATTTTCATTATATTCTTTATAAAATTTATCAAGCATTTCATTTACTCGTACATATGCTGTATTACCTATATCATATTTTGTATTAATAAATGATGCTAAGAACTGAATATATGGTTTTACAAACTCTGCATTAGTCATATTAAAATCAAATTTTGTATTAAAAATACTTAAATTTTCATCAAAAGCTCTTTGTAATGTATCACAATGTCCATCAACTATTATATTATACAAAAAATCACCTCAAAAAAACTGCCATATATAACTATATGACAATTGTTTTATAAATATTATTTTTTAAAATCTAAAATATTTTTTGTTTCAAAATATTTTATTACTAAATATACAATAAATGCTACAAAAACTCCTAAAATCCAACCAGCTAGAACATCTCCAAAATAGTGAACGCCTAGGTATACCCTACTAAGACCTATAATTACAAAAAGTATAACAAGGGAAATACTTACAATAATCCTTTTTCCCTTTTTGTCAGCATTTTTTAAAAGTAATAAAATTATAATTGTATATAAAGCTGCATTTATCATTGAATGTCCACTAGGAAAACTATAGCTAGTTTCATTTATAAGCCTTAAAACACTTGGCCTTTGCCTTGCAAATATGTACTTTAATATAGTATTTAAAATAAATGAAATTACTACAGTTATAAAAACTGGAATACCATACTTCATACGTGTTTGGTGCAAAGCACAAAGAACTAAACATATAATTGCGATAATAACAGGTCCACCTATATTAGTAATTATTTTTACTATAATGGTAAAAATAGGATTTATATACAGTGAAATATTCCTATATACAAAATTTTCTATTCCTACTATTTTTCCCGTTTCAAGCAAAACTACTATAAAGGCAAAAATAGATAATAAGGTTATGATAAGAATAAAATCTCTTCTTTTCATACTATTCTCTCTTTACATATTTTTATATATTTTATTTTGTATATTTTCTTAAAACTTTTAATTATAAACATAATATCATCAACCTCTGCTGATATTATATATTTTATTGTAACAATTTTCAATATTTTTTTACAAATTTAATATATACGTATTATACGTAAATTTTTCACTCGTATTTAAAATTGGTGTATAAAAAGATATACATATTTTTCCCTTATCATTTATATACATTTTTAAATTATCTCCCATATTATTGTCTTTTTCTTTATATATTTCCTCTTTAATATAATCCTCAGCCGTCTTTTTATTATCAATAAGGAAGTTTTTATCAGTAATGTTAAAATTATATTTAGTCTTTAAATCATTTGGAATTATATTCATAAGCTCTAAGCATACTTTTTCTATATTTGTATTTTTCTTATTTATTATTTGTCTATTTAAAATACTTTCTCCTGTTTTTAGATTAATATTATAAACTAAAACATTACTCACATTTTTTATATTATCAGTTCTTTTCTCAACCTTTTGAATTACTAAAGATAGAATATCATCATATGTATATTTATTATAATTTAATTCATACATTTCTTCATTTAATTTTATATTATCATAATAATTTTTTATCTCACTATTTATTAATTTTACATTTTCATTATCCATATTAATAACAGGCATAACTGAGTTAAAGCTAAACTTAACGCCATCATAATTTAACTCATACTCATATTTTTCATCATAAACTTCATCTTTATTTTCATCTATTTTATCCATAACTGATATATCTGTTTTATCAAACGAACTATTTACAGAATAAACATCTACTTCATCATTTTTGTTGTTATCATCTCTTGCAAATATTCCATAGCTTACAAGTATTATTAAAATCACAAGAAGTATTATAACAATTGCCAAAATCGCAGCTATAAAATCTTTTTTTGTATCTTTCATAATTATCACCTATAATTATGATTTACAAAAATATTTTAATTATAACAAAATGATTTTTTTCTACAAAATATTATATAAACTTCCATTCTCATCCTTTTTTCTTTAATTTAATTTTCTTTATATTTCATCAATCTTATAGCATATCAGAGCTATACACCATCTTTTCTGGATGATGTTAAGAACAAAAGTGACTTCGTCACTCCCCCCTATCTACAAAAGTCTGCTAACCATTTAACTTCAATGACTAACAGACTTTTAAAAAAATTTTCATAATTTAGTCCTGGTGATGATTTACATTTTTTACATAATTCAGTTGCTCCTAAATTATATTATATTCATATCTCATACTTTTACATGTAAATCCTAATTCTTCGTAAAAATTTATTGCATTTTTTTTAAATCCCCATACATTCAACTCAATACTACTAACATTTTCTTTTCTTGCTAACTGCTTAGCCATATCACAAAGTTTACGACCTATTCCTTTTCTAGTATAATTCTTATCTATACAAATATCTTCTATAAATAATAACCTTCTTTGTTTAAAAATTCCATCTTCCTTAACTTCTTTTATATCTGAAATGATTTCACCAACAATTACATCATTAACTTCCGCAACAAAGCAAAAATATTGGATTTAGGTCAAGTCTTATCTTTCATTTTATACTTAAAGATTTTTAAAATTACTTTTTATCTTTTAAAGTGGCTATTTATCAGTATTTTATAGTTATAAAACACAAAAATATTTTAATTCCAATACTTTCGCAAAATTAAATTTTTAAACGAAATTGTTTGACATTTGTTTGACAAGATTTATAAAAGTCATAACAAAATCTTACTTATTGATATCATTATTTTAATATTAAGCATTATAAAAGTCAATGAAGTTATACCAATCTTAAGTTTTATCGCCTTATTTTTGATTGTGGTGGCTAATTGAATAAGAATAAAACAACTACTTGTAGTTCTAAAGCTACAGGTAGTTTTTTTAGTTTGAAAGAGAAATGCAACACCTCTTAAAAAGTGTTTGGTGTGATGAGCCGATGCTATAAAGTTTATCCGTATTTGTATAAGTAGTCTAATTATACAAAGTGCGTAAGTGAGAGTTTAGAACAAAAACTCACAATAAATTAAAGAGTATTCGGTGGCATATTTGATATGGATTTGCAATTGTAAAAAGTTTGGGCAAGTATGAACAAAGATATTTCCTTTGTAGAAATATCAGCAATTATAGTAGTTATATTACTACTTACTAGACTACCTATGAAACGAGGTGAACGACCGACGGTTTCAGCTTATATAGGTGTAATAATTCTATTTTTCACAAATGGGATTATTACACCTAATTCACTTTAACTCTCTCACTCTGATTTCTGCTTGGTAGTTGCTAAAGTGAATTGAGTAAGAAAAATTTATTTTTCTTGCTCAAATTTCATAAAAATGCGAATAGCAATTTTTAGGTTTGGGGTGTGGGGTTGTAAAACCCTGCCATACGGACAAACTTGTTTGTCTAGTATGTTAGACATTCAAAGAATATCTTGAGCAAAGAAGGAGGTTCAAAGAAGATATGAGCTATGCTATTATAAGAAATGATAAATTAACAAGAGTAGATGCACAAGGGTCATATATTCACAATGATAGAAGGTCAAAAGGTCATTCTAATAAAGATATTGACACTACAAGAACACATCTTAATTTTTGGTGTAAGAAAAATGAACAAACTTATATAAAAGAATTTGATAAAATGAAAAAGGAATATGATTTAAAAGGCACTATTAGAAGTAATAGTAATATCATGTGTGAAATGATGATTACTTCTGATAATGCTTTTTTTGATAAAATTGGTTTAGAAGAAACAAAACGATACTTCAAAGAAAGTTATAAATTTGTATGTGATTATAAAAATTTTGGAGAAAAATATATTGTGTCAGCAGCAGTACATTTAGATAAAACTACACCACATATGCATTTAGTTTATATACCAGTAATTCATACAAAAGATAAAGAGGGCAAAGATATTGATAAAATATGTTGTAGAGATTTTTGGAAAGGCAGAGATAGTTACAGACAATTACAAAATGCCTTTCACAAATATATCACTTCAAAAGGGTTTGATTTAGAGCGAGGTTTACCAGTAGAAGAAACGGGAGCTAAACATGAAAAAATAGAAGATTTAAAGAAATTGACTAATTTTGAAAACACTAAAAAAGTATTAGATAATATAAAACTAGAATTACCAGAAACTCCAGATATAAATGATATTAAACTAATAAAACTTAATAGAGAAAAAGTGGAAAATGAAATTATTAAGCCAAAAGATAATATGATAGAAAAACTATATAATGAAAAAGTTTCTTTACAAAAGGAATTATTAAAACAAGTCAATTTAGTTAATGAGGCTGAAAAATACCAAAAAGAAAGAGATGCCATACTTGCTGATAATGAAGAATTGCACAATATTGTAAAACATTTAGAACACGAATATAAACAGAAAAATAATACTCTGGATTTAAGATTTGAAAATAGAAAAAGAGAATTAGAGCAAGATTTTCAAAATAAAGAATTTGACATTGAATATAAATATAAAAACAAAATTAGGTCATTAGAAAAAGAAAATACCCATTTACACAAGATTATTGATAAATTTTATGAAACTGTTGATAAATTTATAGTTTGGATTTGCCATAAATTTGGTATTGGTGAATCTAAAGAATTAGTTAGAAATTTTGAATAAGAAACTCATGCTTTTATTGATCCCAAAAGGCAACTTGAGTATGAACAAGAAAATGAATACGAACTTGAAATATTATAAATAGGAGTTAGTGAAATTACTAACTCCCCTTGTATAATGAAATCTTCTAGTTTTAGTTTAAAATTAAATCACATATTAATTTTATAAATAAAACTATAAAAATAATTATAAACAATGGTTTTATAATTTTATTTTCTTTTTTTATAGCTAATCCTGCTCCTATATAATTCCCTAGCATAGAACTTATTGCTGCTGGAATAGCGATTTCAAATACTATCTTTCCAGAAAATAAAAATGTACTCATTGCAACTAAATTTAAACAGCAATTTACAATTCTAGCATTTCCACATGCCTTTACAGAGCTCAACTTAAAAAAGTTTATGAATATTAATATCAAAAATGATGTTGTTCCTACTCCTAAAAATCCCCCATAAAATCCCATTGCTAGTCCAAATATTAGTGAAAAAATTAACATCTTAAATTTTGGTAGTTTCACTTCTACATTGTCATTATTTAATAAATCTTTAACATTTCCTTTAATAATTAACAAAAATATTAGTATTGGTAATATAACTACTAAAATATATTTTAAATATATATCACTTAAATATAGTGTTAACTTTGAACCTATAGCTGAACCAATCATACAAATTATAGCAAATATAGAGACAGATTTTATATCAAATCTCTTTTCTTTTATATATCGAACTGCTGATGTAAATGTTCCTAAAAATGATGCAAATTTATTTGTTCCATAAGCATAATGTGTTGGTAACCCTGATACTATATAAGTAGGTATACTGATTAAGGCTCCACTACCAACTATTGCATCTAATATTCCACTAATAAATATTAATGGACATATAATAATGAGTTTTTCTAATTGCATTTTGATTTTTCTCCTTTATCTCTTAATTTATCACTTAAATATATCTTTCTTTTAAAATTTTTATCATAATATTCTTTTTCCCCTTCATATAATTTAGACAAATTATATTCTATTGGTTCTATTTTTGAATCTAAATCATCTGCTTGTGCAACTATAATTGATTCTATCATACAATTATCTGTAAATGTTCCTATATCTTGTGACATATGTGTAGCAATTATATGCAACATTTGATTTTTTACTATATTACCTAAATTACTTTTATCTAAATATTCTTTTACTATGTTTACTCCAAAATATGTGTGTTCTAATAAATTAGAGTTAATAGTTTTAGGACACTTTAATTCTTCATTATCAATCCATTCCCTCATTGTTTCTATTTTTCCAATATCGTGCAAACTTGCTCCAAATATTATTAAATCACTATCTATAACTTTACTATTATATAATTTAGCTATTTATAAAGATAATTTAGTCACTCCTAAACTATGATATAAAAGTCCTCCTTTAAAAAAGTGATGACTACCTTCTTCATAGATACCATCTCTATAATAATCTGGCATTGCTGATCTATTACAAAAACTTTCCTTGTTATCTATTAGTATAGATTTTGCTATAGCAATTAAATCTTTATTTTCCATTAAATCTATGTATGTTAATAATTCTTTAAAAGTAGTTTCTATTTCTTGTTCATGATATTTTTTCATTATAAAATTAATTCCTTTCATTATTTCGATTTTTTATATTTATTCACTACATTTATCTATAAATCTTTTAAATATTTCATTATTAATATTACTTATATCAAATTGTTCTGGATGCCACTGTATGCCTAAATTAAATTTTTTATTTTTTAGTTCTACTGCTTCTATCAATCCATCTTCTGAATAAGCAACAGGCTCGTATATCCCTGTATTTGTAGATGTTCTAGTATGAACACTATTTACATATAATTTTTCTACTTTTAATATATCATATAAAAACGAGTTTTGTTTTATTGAAACCATATGTGCTGTTAAATTATCATATTTATTATGTATTTTTGGGTTTGTATCTCTTCTAAAGTTTCAACCACCTGCTTTTATTAAACAATTCATTCCCGCACAAATTCCTAAAACAGGAATGTTCTTGTCAATTAAATATTTTGCAAGATTTACTTCATATGTAGAATAATTAATACCACCTTGTAATATAATTCCATCACATAATTTAATTTGTCGTATTATTTTATCATCAATTCCTGCTACGACAATATCTTCTACTTTTTCATCATATTTATTTAACATTGTATTATTTAATGTTATAGGTATCCCTCCATTAAGTATTACCTTTTCACATAAATTGGTATTTGAAAAAAATGCATTTCTTCCTTCAGTATCTACTACAATTTTACTTACAATTCCTATTATTGGCTTATTCATAACAACCTCCTATATATTGTATTATTTCTAAAAATATCCTAATTGTTGATTCAATCTAGCTATCTCAACTTTTACATCATTTTAAACATATCATAAAACAACTTTTTCCTCAATAAAATCTAACAACTATTTAAGAATTTATATTTAAAATTTTCGTACTAATATTATCTATTTTCAATCATCCAATTATATAAAGTATCTTCATCTAATTTGCCTTTTTTGAACAATTTAATTTTCTCTTGTGCCTCTTTCTTCCATTTGTCAAAATCTTTCTTTAATTGCTTATTTTCTTTGTTTCTATATACTGTCATAACCTTTTGCTGATATGTTCTTCTATAAAGTAATAATGCAGGATTACTTTCAAGACTCTTTTTATAAGTTTCACTTGCTCCTTTATCTCTACAAGTTGCACTACCATCAACATTTTTCAAATCGCAATAAATCTCATTTTGTCTAAATGCTGGTATAAAATATCTACCACAAATCTGACAAGTTTTAATTGATAGATTTTCTTGTCTTACAAGTTGATCTAATATAATAAAGCAAATACTTCTCAATTTTGTACTTGTATAAACATTGTGTAATTCTAAATTTGGGTCTTTTTCTTCAATCCCTTTTATTAAATGTTCTATACTTTTATTGTGATGATGGTTGTGTATATTTATATAATTATCTAATATAACCTCTACATCTTGTGAATATGTATAAAGTTCGTTGTGTTTAATTGTATAAGCAACAAATTTTGAATATGTATTATGTTCTTTTAATTCTTCATTTCCATTTAAGTTATATACAAAATCTACACATTTCTTGAAATTATCTTGCCATTCTAATAGGTCATCTAGGCTTGTGGTATAAATATCTTCTAACATTTTCATAAATTCTGCATCTGTTATGTACTCATCAGTTTTTGAATATATGTAAGGTGTATATTCTTTTATTAATTCAAAACCATAAGCATAAAAGAAAGTATTATATGCAGATTCAAAAGATGAAAAATCAGCATTTAAAAAATTTATTAGCAATGAGCCTATACTTTCTGCATAATGAATATAAATAGTTGAAGGTTGTCTAATAACTTCTTTTTTCTTATTCAATTTTGTTTTTGAAATATCTTTTTCTAATTCTAAATATACTCTTGTTTCATCTTTCTTTTTTTCTTCATCATTTTCCTTGTCTGTATCTTTTCTTAATACATTATATAAATATAAAGGTGTTGCATAATATTCTTCTTTATCTTTCATATTAAACCATATATAAAAATCTTCTAAAACAAGATGGCGAGGTAATTCTCTCATTTTTTATCTCCTTCGTTTTTTGTTTTGTGAAAAATTTTAATAAAATGTTTAAAATTGTACTGACAAACACAATTTATAATCGTATAATAACAATATGAAATTGTTATTTAAGATTTTTTACAATATAATAATACAACAATTAATAACAAATGTCAATAGGTGAATTGTATTTAAAATCTTACAAACAAAAAATTAACCAAAGGAGGATGAAAAATAATTGAATACTAAAGAACAGATTTTAGACTTATATTATAATGAACATCTAAAACAAAATGAAATTGCTAAAATAGTTGGAAAAAGCTGTCCTTATGTTTCAAAGGTTGTAAAAGCTGACAATAGAAACAAACAAGAAAAGGAAACTTGTAAAAAAACAAATGCTGAAAACAGAAAAGTTTATTTACAAGAATATTTTAAAACTTATGGCAGACCAAAGAAAGATGACAACAGTTATGAGCAAATGATAGCACAGCAAAAACAAGATGTAATGGAATTATCTTATACTACTAATAATATGTCAGACTATGCTTTTGCAAAATGGAACTCAAGTGCTTATCATACAAATAGCAAAGGAATTTTAGTAATAGATAAAAAATTAAAAGTTGGATCTGATGTTCCAAAATCAATAAATATGAATATCAAAGTTCCAACACAAAAATATAAAAATAGATATGTTTATAGTTATTAACAGGACTTTTATTAAGATTACTTAATAGGTCTTTTTTATTGTGAATTTTAGAGAAAGGAGGACTTACAATATGGATACTATTAAAGAAAATTATCAAATGATGTTTACTTCATATCCAGATTTAGTAGACATCAAACAATTAAAAGAAATGCTTGGCATTGGTATTACACTTGCATACAGACTAGTAAAAAATAATACCATTCAAGCCTTAAAAGTTGGTAGAGAATACAAAATACCAAAAAGAAATGTTATTACCTATTTAACAAATCAAAACGAAATATAACTAGATTTTAATTTACTTTCATGGTATTATAGTTATGATATCAATAAGTAGGTTAATTTTAGTTGTTATGAAAAGAAAGGAGTATTTATGAATATAACAGCAAACCTATTTATACAACATGGTTTATACTATGTTATTTTAAGTTACAGAGATAGTTACAACAAAGAATATAGAGAGTATATCTTTGTAGATAGTATAGGAAAAATATTTAGACCAGAATATATTACAGACCATTTTTCATTACTGTTGAAAAAACAAAATTTGCGACATATTCGTTTTCACGATTTAAGACATTCTTGTGCTAGTTTATTATTAGCAAAGAATATTCCTATGAAAGCTATTCAAGAATGGTTAGGTCATTCTACCTATTCTACTACTGCAAATTTATATACACATTTAGAAAGTAATACTAAAAATGTTTCTGCTAATGTTTTGGCAAATGCAATTAGTTTTGCATAAAAACAAAAAAATTATCATATTTAAACCCACTTGTCGAGAATAAGTTTAATTAGATAATTCTTTAAATTGGCTCCATTGAAGTAGTTATCTACAACTTTTTTGCCTCTCATAACGATTGATACAAATATCAATCAATTTCTTTTATTATATCAATTTTTAATTTTATTTCAATACAATTATAAATTTTATTATGCAAATAGGTAGAGAATTTAATTCTCTACCTATAAGAAAGATAACAACAAAACAGACATTTAAAGAGTTTACCTCTTTTTTTGTTTTTTTACAGAGGATTTTATTATTTCAAAAATTCCATATGTCACATCAGAAATAATAATGCATTCTCCTTCTAAATAATCAATTACAGGATGAATAACTAATGCTCCAATAATCATTAAAAGTTTAGTCCATAAATTTATAGGAAGAAGAAAAACAATTATAACAAATGCAGCGAAAATCATTGTATTAAATAGCAAAGTAAGAATGCTATATGATTTCTTGCGCAAAAAAATATTATTTCCTGTACAATCTGGAGCCAAGAAAAATGCTATTATAGTAATTATTGTAGTAATAATAGCCCATTTAAAGCTTGTAATCATTGCAATTACCAATAAAAGCAAATGAATGCCTAAATAAACATATGCTTGTTTTGTTGTGCAACCATCATCATACACATCATATAAACCAGATATCCCATAATAAGCTACTGTTACATAATGAATTACTGCAAGTATAGTAAATAACAAGCCTATTTCTTGTTTTTGCCACCAAATAAGCGTTAAGTTAATTACAAGAGATAAAAAATAATACCATTGTTCATTTCCCTCTCCTGTAAAACCACTTTCAGGTCCTACAATACACCGATAAATATTAAGGAAAAATTTTTTCATTTTGATTTATCCTCCTTCAATAATAAATGTGTAATTTTTTTATTTGTGCTTGTCTATTTATAGATGTTATCTTTTTTACCTCCTTAAAATAATAATTTTATAATAAATGTCTATATATCAACCTGCAAAAACAGGATTATAAAGTAATTAACATAAATATTATACCATTCTTTATTGTTTTTTTCAATATTTTGATTAATTTTATTGAATTATATTTGACTAGTTTTATCTTATTAATAAAATCAATATCTCTTTTTAATAAAATATCTTTTGGAGTAAATCCTAGTTCTTCTACAATATCAGTAGTATCTAATTTTCGCCAACAAAAAAATCAACCATTTTACTGATTGATTTTTGTATCTGTAGTTCGAACAGATTCGTTATTGGCTGGGCTGGCAGGATTCGAACCTGCGCATGGTAGAGTCAAAGTCTACTGCCTTACCACTTGGCTACAGCCCAATATATAAACTTAATACATATGGGGTGGAAAATGGGATTCGAACCCATGACCTCCAGTGCCACAAACTGGCGCTCTAACCAACTGCGCTATATCCACCGCTCACAGTACTTTTAATTTTACATTATTTCTTTTATTTTGTCAATATTTTATACTAATTTTATTAAATTTTTTTCTTTTTTATCATATAAATATTATACTCTAGTAAAATTAATATATACTAATTATCTAAAATTTTGCAACTAATTTATAAATAGGTCCAAAAGGCGAAAACTTCTTTTCATATTCAGTTTCTACATTAAAAACCTCTGTCTTATGCAAATCTAAATAAACCTCAATAAATTCCATACCAAAATTTTGCATACTTACTAAACTATATTCAAAAAGTCCCCTATTATCAGTTTTAAACTCAATAATTCCATCTTTTTTTAAAACTTTTTTGTAATTTTCTAAAAAATCTTTGTAAGTAAGACGTCTTTTAGTATGTCTCTTTTTAGGCCATGGATCACTAAAATTTAAATATAGTACATCAACCTGATTTTCACTAAAATAATCAAGTAATTTTAAAGCGTCAAAAGACATAAAGTATAAATTTTTTAAAGCTATACCATTTTCTTCTTCAAACCTATTTAATTTTTTAATTGCAAGAGCTAGTACTTGGGGAGACAATTCAATTCCAATATATACATTATCTGGATTTAATTTTGCCATATTAGAAATAAAATCACCTTTTCCCATACCAATCTCAATGCAAATCTTTTTATCTGTATTAAGTATACCTTGTAATTTTTCTCTATCTTTAATAAATCTATTAAAATTTTCTATTATATCATTTGCCTGTGGGTTATATCTTGTCCTCATTTTTCCTCCTAAACTCTAGAAATAATTGTTCCTATAGCTATAATAACTGTACTAATCAAAAATGAAATAACAAAATATCCATAAGGTACAGTTACGTTGTTTTTTTCATTTTTCGCTGTTTTTTCTTCTTTTTTCTTAGCTACCTCTTTTAATTTCTTTTTATTACCTGTTGCTTCATAAAAAGTTCTTTTAAAATCAAGCATCGAATAATCCTGATTCCTTGAATATCTCCATCTTTTTGTACTAAGAAGACAATACTGAATTCCAGTTGCTACAGAAAGACCTACTGCTATTAACTGAATTATAGCGCCTATACACATAGGAATTACACTTGCTTTCCCTGTTAAGACATTAAAATTAGTAACAATATCACAAGCTAAGCTATATGATGATGCTATACCAATAACAGGTATAAAGAAATATGGCGCAATTCCTGCAAGTATAATCATGAAAATTAAAGGTATTTTCTTTGTAATTATTAAAGAAAAAACACCATTAGAAGCTTCACTTACTTCTTTTGCTTTTTGTGCAAGTTCTGCAATATTAGGAGTAGAATTTATTTTTGATATTAGAGTTGCTATCATAACAAAAAAAACAACAAGACATATTATATATATAATTATATGTTTTCTCATAAGTTTTTCTCTATAAAATTTAAAATATCCTATCATAATATTTTTTATACCAAATTTACTACTCTTATTATCAGAAACATTAGCGCTTTCATCTTTTTTATTTAATTTATTTTTACTATCTTTACCTTTTACATTACCAGAATTTCTTGATACATTTCTTCTTTTTGGGGTATTTTGCATATTACACTCTCCTTAAACTAAACAATCATAAAGTCAATTTCTTTTAATTTTATGTCTGCCCTTATAAGTTTAACTTTTAATTTATCGCCTATTTTAAAAGTTTTTCCTGTTTCTTTTCCAAGAAGTCTATGTTTTTTATCATCATATATATAATAATCCAAATCATTAATATTGTCAAATGAAATTAAACCCTCAACTGTATTTTCAAGTCTTACGAATATTCCAAAAGATGTTACATTTGAAATTACAGCTTCAAATTCATCACCAACAAATTTACTCATATATATACATTTATATAAATCATCAAAATCTCTTTCTATTAAAGTTGCATTTTTTTCAGTTTCACTAGATGTTTTTGAATACTCTATAGCTTGAGTAGCATACTTAGCTATCTTTTTATCACTTAAAACATATCCACTTTCGATATAATCAGATATTACTCTATGAATAAACAAATCAGGATATCTTCTAATAGGTGAAGTAAAGTGACAATAATATTTTGCAGCAAGACCAAAATGTCCTAAACATTCTTCAGAATATTTTGCAATCTTTAATGTCCTTAACATATAACTTGAAATAATTCTTTTTTCTTCCTCATCTTCAATATTATCAATTAAAGTAGATAAAGTCTTTGGATGTATATTTTTTATTCCTTTTAATTTAAGTTTATATGAACTTAGTATCTCATTTAACTCTCTTAATTTTTCTTCATCTGGCTTTTCATGAACACGATAAATAAATGGAATATCTAGGAAATAAAATTTCTCAGCAATTTGCATATTTGCAGCAAGCATAAATTCTTCTATTATTTTATTTGCAATTGTAATCTCATATGGTTTTATATCAACAACTTTTTTATTTTCATCTAGCACAACTTTTGTCTCAGGTATATCAAAATCTATACTTCCACTTTGTTTTCTTTTTTTATTTAAAATAACAGCAAGTTCCTTCATAAGCATAATATCATCTATATAGTCTCTGTATTCTTTTAATACATCTTCATCTTCACCACATATAACTTTATATACCTTATCATATGACATTTTCTTGGTAACACGTATAACAGACTTAAAAACATTGCTTTCTATAACATTACCATCTTTGTCAAATAAAATATCAATTGCAAGAGTTAGTCTTCTTATTCCTTGATTTAAACTACAAATTCCATTTGAAAGTTTTTTTGGTAACATAGGAATAACAGTACCAGGAATATATATGCTAGTCCCTCTATATATTGCTTCTTCATTTAAAAAAGTTCCTTCTTTTACATAATTAGAAACATCTGCTATATAAACAGATAAAAGATATCCATCGCTTTTCTTTTTTACCTGAACAGCATCATCAAGATCCATTGCATCACTAGCATCTATTGTATATACTTTTTCTTTTGTTCTATCAACTCTATTAATTGTATCATTATCAGTTACTTTGGAAGGAATTTGCCTTAACTCTTCTCTAATTCGTGATGAAAATTCTTTCATATTTTCTAAGCCATAAGATATACTTAAGGCTTTAATTTCTGACTTTTCATCTTTACCACTTGCTATAGTTCTTAATATTTTTCCTTCAGCCCTAGTATCACTAGTAGCATATTTAGTTATTTCTACTTCTACAATTTGTCCATTAATACGTCCAATTGATTCCTTTTTAGGTATATATATATCAGGTATTTTTTTATCAATTGGTTCCACAAATCCAAAATTATTATTCTTTATAAATCTACCAATTACATTAACGGTATTTCTTTTTAGTATTTTTATTACTTTACCTTCTCTTCTATGATTAGAATCTAAAATTTGCTTAACCAATATTTCATCATTATTTATAGCACCAAGAGAATTTTTTGAAGATATATATATATCCTCTCCTTTATTAGCAATACCAAAGCCAAATCTTTCTGACTTTGACTCAAATACACATTTTATAACATCCGTATTATCAACAGGAACATATCTTTTACTTTCATCTAAATATATAATTCCTTCAACTTCTAATTCATCAAGTATTTCATCTAATATACCTATATCATTTTTTGGAATATTAAAAAAACTGCAAATTTGTTTTTTAGTCATTAGTTTATATTCTTTATTTGAAAAAAAGGAAGTCAACGCTTCCTTTCTTCTTAAATAATCTCTATTATTTATATCAATTTTTTTCATATCTTTTTCCTTATTTAATTATTGCAACCGTAGTGGCAAAACATAACACGCAAAATAATATTGCAAGGCCTACAGTCCATTTAGATAATACACCATCTAAAGTTTTTGATTTATTTGAGCCATAAAAAGTATTTGCTCCAGTTAAAACTGATTGTGAATCTTTACTATTTTGCATCATTACAACTATTGTAAGAATTATACCAACTACTACAGTAGCTATTGAAAGTGTCCAATCTATCCATCCCATTTTGTATTTCCCCCTAAAATTTTCTCTAATACAACAATTATAGCATAAAAATATATAAAAGACAAGTAATTAGAAAAATGTTTTGTTTAAAAATTATATTTGTTGATTACTTATTTGAACTAAATTTTCTATTTTATATAATTTAACTTTTTATTGTGTATCACAAATGAAAAAATAAACCTATAGGAACAGACACTCTTTTTACGTGTCCACCCTATAGGGTACATTTTAAAAATTACTATCATTTTTGTTTTTAATCTTTCCTTGATCCAAATAGTTGTAATAATCTTAAGAAAATATTAATAAAATCAAGATATAATTGCATAGCGCAATATATAGCTAACTTGTCATTACTTCCATTTACACTTTCTGCAAGTTGTCTTACTTTTTGCATATCCCACGCTGTAATTCCAAAAAATACAATTAAAATTACCCAGTCTACAGCAATGTCAACTACTGAATTTCCTATAAATAAGTTAATTAAGCTTATTATTACTCCTACAATCAATGTTACCAATAAAATATTACCTATTTTATTTAAATCTCTGTTTGTCACCTTACCATAAAAAGCACAAATTCCAAAGATAGCAGCTGCTGCAAAGAAAATGATTACAATTGAAGATAAATTATACACATAAAAAATTGTGGACAAAGTTACTCCATTTAATATAGCGTACACGAAAAATAGCACGCCTACCACACTTGGTGGCATTTTTTTCAAAAGTAGTGAAAACACTATAACAACAACTACTTCAACAATTAATAAGACTGGCCATATTTCAATAAAATTAATTGTAAAACCTGTAGCATAGGAAAATGCAGATACAAATGCCGTAGCAAGTAATCCTAAAAACATCCATAAAAAAGTCTTAGTGTATATGTCTTTATGTACATCTACATTTTGAACAGGATTGATATTCTCTTCCATAAAATTCCTCCTTATATTTATTATATAATGTATAATTATATATATTTATTATAACATATATTCTATTACTTATATTCAATTTTGTCAATAGCCGGAAAAAAGTAGCCAAGATTTTATTCTTAGCTACTTTAATGCTACTAAATTACTTTCTTAAATTTAATTTTGAAATTAAATCTCTATATCTTTCAACATCTTTAGACTCAAGATATCTAAGTAATCTTTTTCTCTTACCAACCATAATTAAAAGTCCACGTCTAGAATGATTATCTTTTTTATGCACTTTCAAATGTTCAGTAAGTTCATTAATTCTTTCTGTTAATAGAGCTACTTGAACTTCTACAGAACCTGTATCTTTATCAGCTCTTGCATAACTTTTTAGAATTTCAGATTTTCTTTCTTTAGTCATTTTTTCTCCTCCTTCTTATTATCACTTGCCTATAACTAAGAAACAGTACGAGGATACTAATTTCCGAGTAATAGGTGAAATTTATATAAATGGATAAACCAATTATATCAAATTATTTTCCAGCAATATATGGATATGGGTTAGTAGGTACTCCATTAAATCTCACTTCAAAATGTAAGTGTGGTCCAGTAGTATAACCTGTCATACCAATTTTTGCAATCATTTGACCTTCTGTTACCTGCTGTCCAACTGAAACTAGAAGTTCACTACAATGGGCGTAATATGTTGTCATACCATTTCCATGATCAATTTTTACATGAAGTCCATATCCACTACCCCATCCAGCAAATGTAACAGTTCCTGTTTTATATGCATATATTGCAGTACCAATAGCTCCTCCTAAGTCTATACCAGTATGTCCAGAATATCCCATATATTGACAGTTTATTCTTCTGTTAACTGTAGGCCATACACCTCCACCAGTTGCTTGGACAGAAGTTGCACCTATAGTTTCTGCTTTCTGCACATTAGAATAATTATTTGTACTTTTAGTAGTCTTGGTAGAAATTGTTGCTTTTGGAGTTTCAACTGGTTTGTTCCTATCTACTATATCTTTTAAAATACTGTCTGCCCTCTCAATAGTAGTAATTTCTCCCTTTTCTTCTACTTTTTCTTCCTTTACTTCTACATTTAATTTTGATACTTCAGCTTTTAAATTTTCTGCATACTTATTAGCATCGTCTTTTGTATCAAATTTCATTTTATTATCACCGTCAACAGCCACTTCATAAACTGTATATTCGGTCTTCATTTCAGCTCTTAAATTTGTATAAACATTTTGTTTAGCAATAAGTGAATCTCTTGTATAACTTGTTTCAAAAGTAGGTTCACTATCTAGATAAACTTTTACATCGGAATCAACATTTTGTTTCTCGGTAACCAAGTCATTATACACTTCATCAAATTGCTGTTCTGATGAAAAGTACCCAACAAATTTATCACCTATATAAGCTTTAACTGTTGGCTTATATGTATTTAATACAGTTACTAAAACAGCACTAAATATTAGAACTAAAGCTAGTATTGTAAAAAATACAAATCTTAGTGTACCAAGCACACTTCTTTTTTCCATAACTTTATTTTACACCTTCCTTTTTAGGCCGACTTTATTTATTATAGCATAAAATGCAAAATCTGTCAAATTTTAAGTTTACTGTTACAAAATTATACCCCTAAAAATCTAATTTTATTGTAGCATATAGTATATTATATGTCAATAATATTACAATGATTTTACAAAGCAACTTAGACCCAGATAATATACAAAAAATTAAGGCAGAAAAAAACAGGATGAAATCATAATTATGATTTTCACCCTGCTTTTGTTCCAAAGATTATTTGTGATTTTTTATCATATCTCTTAGTTCATCTCCAGAAATAGTTTCCTCCTCACTTAATCTCATTGCAACAGCATCTAGAAGCTCTCTATTTTTCTTTAAAATATATTCGCTTCTTTTATAACAATTGTCAATAATTTGTTTAATTTCAATATTTACCGGATTATCACTAGCAACTGAACTTACTTCATTACAGCTAAGATATATTGGACCAATACTATCGCTCATTCCATACTTAGTAACCATCAAAGTTGCTATATTAGTTGCTTTTTCTAAATCATTTGCTGCTCCAGTAGAAATGTCATTTAAAGCGATTTTTTCTGCAGCACGGCCAGCAAGAAGTATAGATATTTTTTTGATACAATATTCCTTTGAGATATAGTTAATATCATCATCGTTTCCTTCATACATGGTATATCCACCTAATTTTCCTCGTGAAACGATTGATACTTCTATTACATTAGAACTATCACCAATTAATAAACTTACTAATGCATGTCCTGCTTCATGATAAGATACCAATTCTCTTACTTTTGGAGAAATAATTCTATCATTTTGAGATACACCAATAAGCTGTTTCCTTAAAGCTTCATCAAAATCTGTTTGATTAACTTTAGTATGCTCATTTCTCACTGCAATAATTGCAGCCTCATTTGAAATATTAGCAAGTTCTGCTCCACTATATCCAGCAGTTTTTGCAGCAATCGCCTTCAAATCAACATCGCAATTAACAGTAAGATTTTTAGTATGTATTTTCAAAATAGATTCTCGTCCATGTAAATCAGGTTTAGGAATATAAATTTTTCTATCAAATCTACCGGGTCTTAACAATGCTGGATCAAGGCATTCTTCCCTATTAGTTGCTGCAATAACAATAACATTATCATCATTAAATCCATCCATTTCAACCAATAACTGATTTAATGTTTGTTCAGAATAATTATATTTTTCTCCTCGTTTTAAGCCAATTGAATCAATTTCATCGATAAATATAACACTTGGAGCATTTTTCCTAGCCTTTTTAAAAAGTTTCCTTATTCTTGAAGCTCCCAGTCCAACAAACATTTCTTCAAATTCTGAACCATTCATATTAAAGAATGACACTCCTGCTTCACCAGCTAAAGCTTTAGCTAGAAGTGTTTTTCCCGTTCCAGGCTCTCCACTAAAAAGTATCCCCTTTGGAATTTTAGCACCAATTTTTTTATATTTTTTAGGATTTTTAAAGAAATCTACCACTTCAGTTAATTCTTTTTTCTGAGATTCAATTCCAGCAACATCATCAAACTTAATTGTATTCTTCTTTGAATCATCAAATTTTTTCGAATTACCTTTAATATACTTTGAAAATGTTGATCTAAAAATCATAACAAATAAAAGTATGTATAACAAATTCATAACAATACTAAATATCGTAGTTACAACTTTTAAAAAGGCTGCACTACTATTTATTACGTTAAATTCAATATGGTTTCCATCCTTTTCATTTTCAGTAATAAGTTCAGTAATCATATCAACTGAAGGAATAACAACGCTTTTCTTTACATCATCACCTTTTACAACTACTTCAGCTTTGGCTTCAGTAACATCAAGGTTAAGTTTTTCTATTTTACCATCTTCAATATACGATACTAACTGAGTATAGCTAATATCTTCGGTTTTTGGTAAATTAAGAAAAACTATAGTTCCGATAAATAATATAGTGATAAAAACAAAAATTATGATATTATTCCTCTTTGAATTTTCTCTTCCATTTAATTTTCTCAGAACAAAAGTGACTTCGTCACTCCACCACTAACTACTTTTGTAGTTAGTGGTATTTTTAAAGATGTTGTATTTAAGTTTCCACCTATCTCT
>OLOV01000118.1_pt1 | contig 64443 bp, 50 predicted proteins | sample 1672931 | NCBI WGS metagenome assembly OLOV01 (sample SAMEA3136738, study PRJEB25190) | human gut metagenome | biome: human gut; feature: human-associated habitat; material: faeces | place: Austria | collected 2013 | reverse complement strand
CTGTGTCGAATGGTGTAATTATTTTAGATGGCAAAGATGAAATTTGCTATGGTGGCGATTTGAAAGAGAGGAGGGTGCGGAAACAGGCAATGTGCTGCTTACCATAGAGTGCTGCAGGAGGTGCATCCCGGTCTTGTGACGATACCGGTCAACTGGGATTACAGTATTCCTTACGGGCTTTTGTACAGCAAGGAAGCTCCCGATGATGTGCTTGAATTTGTAGAGGCTGCAAAGGAAATCACCGGGGAAATATAAAAAGCTGCACCCTGTGCACGACAGAATGCAGCCTGTATATTATGCAAGTATTGAAAACCTCTTCTCCTCCAAAGCCTCGTCCTTGTGAATTCTTCTCCGTATTTTTTTGAATACAGGGGAATGGAAATAGCACTCAGAGGTAACCGAAAGCATTTTTTCAAAATCACTGCCGGAAACAGATAAAGCCAGCAGATTTTCGTCCACAAAATGCCTCTGCGCAAGGTCTGTGGCTGTAATTACAGCCTTGGGTCTTTCTTTTTTCATCTCCGCAAAAGGTATTCTAAGCATTGAAGCACAGCCTGAAACTGTAGTTGCAATGGCGCTGTCATACTCTGACCTGTGGTAGCCGTGCAGAACTAAAAGAGCTGAAAGCTGATCGGCATCTGCAAGTATCACAACTATGTCAGGCTTCATACCCTCTCTGTAGGCTTCAAATTTAATGGCATCAAAGCCGCCCATTACGTCTTTGGGCAGATTTTCAAACATAGCCTCGGCAGTCTGCGGATCGCATTTAAATCTTTCACCCGGCGGTGTCCACATCTGGTCTGACCCCTTTGAAAGAAACACTCCAAATCCTCCCGGTATCATCGGTCTTTCGTCTTTGAGTCCGCTGTTGTGGTCAAAGCCTGCGCAGCTGCATGAGCCTTTGCCCAGCACCAGAGTTTCTCCCGCAAGCACTCTGCCAAGCGACTTATATATACAGCCTCCCACATCGTTTAATTTCTCGTTTTGTGAGGAAACTCTTGTAACTGCAATAATTCTGTCCTCAAGTTTAAGTTCTTTAACAAGTTCACCGTAGCTCATAACGCTCTCCTTTCACTATAATATGAATGCAAATGCAACCGCAAACACTATTGCCGGCAGCATATTTGCCACCTTAATCCCGGTATTCCATACAAGATTTATTCCAACGCAGAATATCAGCATGGAGCCTGTAAAGGACAGGTTTGAAATCGCCTGCTGTGTCATTATGGGCTCAAGCAGCCCTGCAACAGCAGTTATGCTGCCCTGAAATACAGCAACGGGAATTGCCGCAAAGGCGCAGCCCTTACCCATTGAGGCTGCCATAATCATTATAATTATGAAGTCCAGTATTGCCTTTGCAACAAGCAGGGAGTAATCTCCCGTAAGTCCGTCCTGCAGTGCGCCCACAACTGCCATTGCTCCTATTGATACCGTGAGCGAGGCTGTAAGAAACGCATCAAGAAACCTGTTGTCGCCATCACTTCCTGTCTTTTTTCTAAGCCATACACCGAAGTTTTCTATGCCCTTTTCGATATCTATAAGCTCGCCTGCAAGGGCTCCGAGGGCATAGCTTAATATCATCATCAGGCTTCCCGATGTTACCAGATGGCCGTCTTCAAAAACAAGCATCTCCTCCATTGTGCCGCCTATTCCTACAAACAGCACGCAAACACCTGCTGTCTTCATCAGCGTGTCCTGAATCTTTTCGGGGAAAAATTTCCTGAGTGCAACGCCCAGAATGCCTGCCGCCACTATTGCCGCTGTATTGATTACTGTGCCTAACCCTATCATATATCTTCTCCTGTAATTTTTATCCCCTGTCATTATATCAGTTTCCTGCTGCCGCAACAAGTATCGCCGCACAATAAAACAGGGCCTCTCTCTGAAGCCCTGTCGATACCGTATGGATTATTTAACTCCTAATTCCTTTGCAACGTTTTCATATTTAGCTGTTCTAGGGAATGCAACGATAAAGTTGTTGTAATCCTGTCCGCTGCCCCATTTGTCGTTCCACGTTTCAAACTGAACATTCCAGCCGAATACAAGTCTTTCAAAACTCTTTACAACATATCCGTCCTGTTCATGGTCTGTAGTGTCATATGAATCAGCAAGAATAAGCACGTCATCCTGAGTTCCGGAAGTTCCCATATCGTCATAGCCTATAATAGTCTGCCAGTGTCCGCCCCAGTCATCTGAACCTATCATCATAGGGATGCCGTTACTGATAAGGTAAGGTATAAGGCCCTTGCTGTCAGCTCCCGCCTGCAGGCAGTAACCGTTGATATAGGATTCTTCACTGTCAGGATCCGTCAGATCATCAATGCTGAATACATACCAGTCTTTCTTATCAAACAGCTGTTTCATACCTTTGAGATAAGTAGCTCCCGCTTCCTTATCCTGTCTTGAATATGAGAGTGAAACATCAGTCTTTGGAGTTTCGCCGTTGTTCATGCCAAACCATTCCATAGCCATAAGCGCTGATGTGCAGCCGCAGGTCCATTCTGTTGACTGCTGTATGGTCTTGTAGTTCTTTAATATTTTGAGTGTCTTTGTAGGTCCGTCACCATTATAGTAGTCATAGAAATTATAGTACGGCGAATAATTGTAATTACCGCTGTATTCAGTATCTTCTATTCCCAGAGGTCCGCCTACTCCTTTGTCCCAGTTCATATATATCCAGTCTGCAAGTGCTGATTCCTCACCTTCTTTAGTAGGATAATACTTCGCAAGGTCAAGCTTGGTCTGCTCTAAAAGTTTGCTGTTAAGCTTGTTTTCAGCCTTATGCTTGAATGTATTGCTTTTAATGTCTGCAAATCCTGCTCCGCTTCTGTCTACTTTGTAGTTCCAGTCTGCCGCATTTTTAGGATATGCAACGAGATATCTTACACTCTGAATATTATCTGCTGCATAGTCGGATAGTCCATAGCACCATTTTTCATATGACTGAATAATGTATCCGTCAGGGTTATGGTCTGTAGTATCATACGGATCCATCATAATCAGCACATCATCACTTGTAACTGTTGTACCCATATCATCATAGCCTATGATTGTCTGCCCATGTCCACCATATGAATTCCATATAGTCATAATCGGGTGGCCTGCTTCAAGATGCGCCTTGATCCATGCAGGATCATAAATTTTTTCAGGATCGTCAAATGAGCTTTCGACAGTCCATGCGCATGTCAGATCAAGTGTCTCTAACTTATTGAATACATTTGCAAGTTCTTTAAGTGAGGTTGCTCCCTCCATCCTTTTTCTCTTGTCACTTCTGAGCGCTGCAAGATCCTCTTCATTGAGATCGCCTCTCTGTCCGTACCAGTCAAGCACTGATATTGCCGTTGACAATACGCAGGTCCAGCCTGTAGTCTGAAGCTGTGTCTTGTAGTTCGGAAGTATTGTAAGGTTTTTGCTTGACTTGGCATTATAGAAGTCATAATCCTTATAGTATGTGTCCTGTTTTGCAGGAATTGAGAAATCTGTAGTACCGCTGTAGTCTCCAAGACCGTAGCCTTCAAGAAGTCTCTGTCCCATAGGGATTCTGTATTCGGCTCCTTCAAAGAGTTTTCTGCCCATTTCATTGCTTACGGCAGGATCTGCCTTCTCGCCGGCTCCGTCAAGCCACTGCATTTTTGAATCCCATTTCTTTATGCCGTCCTTGACTTTGACAACCTGCAGTACGTCTGCTTTCTTATCATTGTCAAGATCTATAAGCTGTACATAGTTTCCTACTATGTTAGCCTTGGTGTATGGCACATATTCAAATTTGTCAGTTGCCGCATCCCACATCTGTACACTTGCATCAGAAGCTACAGGTACATAATTTATCTTGTCTTTTGCATAATATCCGACAAGTGTATAAGGTTTGAGAACCTTATAATCTGTTGCCTCTGCAACTGTTACGGCGCACTCTGCAGCAAGTCCGCCCTCAACTGTCTTAGCAGTTACAACCGCAGTTCCGGCCTTTTTAGGTGTTACAATGCCTTTTTCGTCTACCGATATGATTTCCTCATCGGAAACCGACCATTTAATACCCTTGTTATATACTCCCGCAGGCGCAAGTTTTGCCTTAAGTGCAGCAGTCTTGCCTCCCTCGTAAAGCATCAGTTCTTTTTTATCAAGAGTAATGCCTGTAGGCTTGATATTCTTTACCTTGATTGTTATTGTTTTTTTAACCTTTTTGTCTGCCTTTGATGTTGCTGTGATCTTAACAGTACCTTTTTTAATACCCTTTACAACACCCTTGCTGGTTACAGTGGCAACCTTCTTGTCTGAGGATTTCCACTTAACACTCTTGCTTGCCTTTGACGGCTTGACTGATTTAACCTTGACTGTCACCTTGCCACCGATGTCAACAGTCTTGGCAGTTGCTGAAATTGTCAGTGATTTTGGTTTTACGGTTGCAGCGTCAGCTGTAAGTGAAGTCGCCGCAAAAGTAGTAAAAACAAAAGCAAATGCCAGTGCTATGGAGAATATTCTCCAGCTTTTCTTTGCTTTAAAATTCATTCCTTCTCTCCTTTCATTTAACATAATAACTAGTAGTCTTTTGATTATATCAAAGTATTCTAAATTTTCAATACTTTGATGATAATTGCCCTGCATATTTTTTCATATGCAGATTACTTTGCTCATATTCATACTTGTTAAATTACTTTTGCAACTTGTCTGCGTATTTTACATATTGATTTTTTTCAATATGAACTATACAATTATCTCAAAATAATTTTCAGGAGGAATATATTATGACTGCAAAATATATGGTAACCAGCGGATTTTTGGGCTCAGGCAAGACCACTTCCATGATAGCCTTTGCAGGCAGCATCAATTCCAGAGGGCTTGGCAGCGCAGCCATACTTGCCAACGACCTTGGGCAGGCAATATAGTTGATGCGGAATTTACGGCAACTACCGGTATTAAAACTCTGCCGATTTCGGGAAATTGCATATGCTATCAGCATGAAAATCTTGTAGACAAGCTGCATCAGCTTGAAGCTGCAGGCGCCGACATTATTTTTTCGGATATTCCCGGCTGCGGTATAGGCGCTCTTGATCATGTGTATCTGGAGCTTGATGACAAGGAGAAGGGGCAGTTTACGCTTATGCCGTTTATGTGCATTGTGGATCCCGAAAGAATAAAAATGATCATGCCGCAGGGCGAGGATATAAATCTGCCGGAAGAAATGAAATTCCTGCTTGATGCCCAGATGGCAGAGGCGGATATCATAGTTTTAAATAAGATTGACACTATAAGCGATGCCGAAGCAGATAACATCATCGGCTTCATAAAGGAAAACTATCCTGCAGTGCCTGTTATGGCGATATCTGCGCTCAAAGGTACCGGAGTTGATAATGTCGTTGACTATATTCTCAGCAGCAAGGCTGCAGCGGTTCACAAGGAAATAGGCTACGGTTCGGATGCATTTGTTGCTGCCGAAAGCAGACTGAGCTGGTTCAATACAAGAATTTTCATGGAACAGAGAGAGGACAAAAACATTGATTTCAACGATGTGATTTATGATATATTTGAGGAAATACGAAAAGGTCTTATCTCCAAAAAAAGCAATGTGCCTCACCTCAAAATGTTTGCGGCTGACGATGCCGAAAACATGACGGATTTCTTCAAGGCAAGTCTTATCGGTGTAGACTATGACGTTGAATATTCCAGAAAGCTTGATAAAAAATACAGCGCGCTGTCACTTGTAATCAATGCCCGGGCTGCCGCCGACTCTCAGGATATGAGCGATATAGTAAATGATGCTCTTGACAGTGTTTCCGTCAAATATAATTTAAAGATTAAGACATTTTTTATGGAAATCTTCGGAATGATGGAGGAGGGCAGAGGCAACACAGGCCGCGCCTCAAGATACGAGTAAGCGGTTTTATCGAATTAATGCTAAAAAGACTGCCACATTAATAAGTCATTAATGTGGCAGCCTTTGGTTTAAATCATTCAATCTTCTTCACATCTTTTAATATGTGCTTATCCATCATTCTTACAGTATTTATCAGATCCATCTTGGATGCAACACCAAGCTTTTTGTATATGCTTGTGATATGATGCTTGACTGTATTCTTTGAAATATACAGAAAATCCGCAATATCCTGATATGTAGAGCCTGCATAAAGCAGTTTCATTATAACTGTTTCACGCTCTGTAAGCCCCGCTTCGCCCGCCATATTCTGAAGCCGTGCCTCTTCATTAAGAAGCTTTTTTCCAGCTATAGCGGTTTCAGGAGATCTCTGATACTGCTCAAGGAAACAATGCTTAACAACATACCATAACAAACAGATTCCAAATATTAGTCTGGCTATTGCGGTTACATTTATTCCATTTCCGTAATCTTCATGCAACCCGATATTTCCAAGCACCAGATTTATACTTGCCTTTGTGTTTTGCATACCATCTATAGCTATTACAATCGTAGCTATAAGTGTAAATTTTTTAACAGCAGTCTCTGCCTTTTCCCGGTAAATTTTTTTTATGATTAATACTGCAAGAATTAGATTAATTGAAAATAAAGGCCCTGAAACCGTCAGTTCCAGTATGACTGATAATGTTTTCAAGGTTTTATCCTCAACAAAATACCCTTCCTCCATAATAAATCCGTAATTAATAAAGGTCACCACAAGAAGTATAATATATCCGCATTTTATAAAAAACCATAACCGCCTTGCCATGTCCTTAAAAAGTATTTCTTTTAAAAGCATAAACCATGCAAATTGCATAGAAATAGCAAGCCATATATCTAAAACCCTTATTACTCCTCCACTTCTGTAATAATTAATTATTATGCTGTAATAATCAATTAAAAAATAGAGAATATTTATTAATAAAAGGCAAGTAGCAACAATCAGCAGATAAAAGTTTTCATTCTCAAGATTAATTATCTTACGACTCTTCATTGTTACAATTATTGTAAAAGAAAAAGCCGCTATGATAATTGCTCCTATGTATACAAGTCCCATTGCCCCATGGAAAGTCATATCTGTCACCCCTGTAATTTTTTAATGAATTATTGTTTTAATTATATAACATCAATAAAATATAAACAACGGAATTAAAGCTCCGTTGTTTATATCTGATATGCTTATTACTTATTTGATCAAATCTTTTTAAAGCATTATTTCACAGAAAGCATTTCTGCAAGTTTTTTCATTCCGTCAATTTCATTATTCATGTAAGTCTTTAATTCCGGAATAAGTTTTGTTCTTGCCTTTTCATATACGGCAATTTCATCTTTGAAGCCTTCGCTGTTTGCTCCTGCAAGCAGTGCATGTGTTGCCTCATATGTATCTGCTCTGGCTACCTTCTTTCCATATGAACGATTGTCAGTCAGATATTCACAGAAAACTGTCTTCAGAGCTTCTTCTGAAACCTTGTTGCTGAAGCTGTACGCACCGTATTCTACACCACCGTTTATTTTCCATGCATTTCCGAAAGCAGTTTTGGCATCACCGGCTTTAAGGGCGTTTACTACAGTATCTATAGTATTTATGTTATCCTGAGCAATCTTATGGAATACATATACATTGCCGTCTCCACTCATGCCGAGGAAATTATCCTGCAGGTAGCGATACGCTGCAAGGCCCTGTTTATTAAGTTCTACAGCCTCTTTTATAATTGCTGCAGTGTCCTCGCCTGCTGCAACTGCCTTTTCATATGATGCATTTATCTGTTTTGCCTTTGCAGTATATGCTTTTCCTGCTTCTCTAAGAGCCTTTACACCTGATTTATACGCTTCGGCATCAATACCTGCTTCTTTATACAGGGATTCATTGCCTTCAATTGCTTTTTCAAGTTCTTCGCACCTTAAAGTATAATCAAAAACAACTGCCGGAGAATTGTCTACATACATAGCAACTGCTCCTGAAAATTTGAGAGCATAATCCATAGCCTCTGCGCTGTACTCTTCTTTATCATCATACTTGGTATGATATGTACTCAGTTCATTTCCTTCTGTGCCGTACTGAGCATTAATTTCATAACAAGGAACTCCTTTATACTGATAGCAAATAGCATCACTCATTGGCTGTGAGCCGTTTTTCTGCGCCATATCTGCTGTTGCTCCCAATATTTCAGTCAGTCCGCTTTCTTTTAAAAATTCATTCTGGATTTCATAGTTTTCTTCCGTTGTTCTGAAAGTCCCATTAAGGCCTCCCTGTGTGCCCTTTTTAGCAGGAAGTTCGTAGTTAAGTATTCCAAGAGTTGTTCCCTGCCATTCAGGATGAACTTTTGTTATCATCTGCCATGAGCCTTCTGCCCAATCAGTTTCTGTTCCCTGTCTTCCCCATTCTTCTGCACCATGTGCTATAAATATTATATCATTTAAAGGCTTGTATTCTGAATCAACCATAGCCTTTGCCATTGCCGCAACAAGACCTATCGCAGCGCAGTCATCATTTGTTCCGTAGAAATATTTATCATAATGACCTGCAACAAGTATCTGCTGTCCTGTGTTGCCTGTTCCTTTAATTTTTCCTACTATGTTATATGACGTACCGTTCTGTTTTCCAACCTCATTATCCACAACAAGCTTTGATGTCGGTGTTTTGCCTGCTTTTTTTATCTTTTCTATTCCATTTATGATTTCAAGACCGTCAGCTCTGCTGATGCTTACACAAGGAAGCTTATAGTCAAGAGAGCATAAATCCTGTATCTGACAAGCTGTATCCCACTTGTCGCCTCTCTGGTTACCATCTTTATCAACATACTGGCTGGAATATGACATCAATCCGGCAGCCCCCTGGAAGTACGCTTCATGATAATGAGGTGTAATCCAGTAATCAGTATTCTGATTTATATCAATAAGAACGATTTTACCGTTCATATTTCTGTCATCACCCTTAAGTCCCTGTTCATCGTAATATTTTTCATAATCCGCTTCATATCCGTGTCCCAGATATACAACCTCACCGGTAATTCCCTTGCTGTCTGTACCTGAACTTGCGTAAGATACAGGATTAATTTTAACATTTACATCGGCATCTTTATTTTCAAGTGTGAACTCAGCGCCGTTAAACTGCCATTTATCTACCGTAACCGGCTCTTTTTTTACGTCTTCAAGCCCGATCTTCTTGAATGTATCCGCAAGGTAGTCTGCTGCTCTGTGCTCCGCATCTGAACCTGCAGTTCTCCAGCCTGTGGAATCGTCCCAGTATTTTTCATCGTATGACAAAGTATTTGTTACTTCCCACGCAAAATCCTTATCAACCTTTTCCACATATTTTTCAACGTCTTCTGTCATTGATAAAGGCGCTTTTACAGTAACCTTGCATACTGCTTTTTTACCATTATGAGCTGTAGCTGTAATATTGCAGCTGCCTTCTCCCACTGCAGTGATTTTACCTGCTGATGAAATAGTTGCGACTTTTTTATCTGATGTTGTCCATTTCACCTTCTTGGATACAAGGTTCTTTGAAGGAGTCAGTTCTGCCTTCAGTGTTTCTGTACCTTTAGTACGTAATTCTACCGTTTTATCACTAAGCTTTAATGATTTAACATTCTTAAGCTTACTGTTAGTGGTTCTCATTGAGACAACTGACGAAAAAGAACTTTTATCCTTACCTGCTATGCTCCTCACCTTATATGTATAGGTTTTATTCTTTTTAAGTTCTTTATGCGTAAAGCTTACGCTGCTTCCCTTTTTAAGTGTTTTAACCTTTTTATATTTACCATCTGGAGCTTTCGCATAAACCTCATAGCCTTTAGCTTTGTCTGCCTTATCCCATGAAATTTTTGCTGTTGTTTTTCCTGCTTTGACAATCACATTCTGCGGTGACTTTAATGATGATGCTGCACTTGCCTCTTCAGGAAAAACCATGCCGCACATTCCAAATACTACTGTAAAAGCCAGCAGCACGGAAGTTATACGGCCTAGAAATCTGTGTTTTCTTTTTTCCATACCATTTCCTCCTAATAAAAAATATAATTATATTTATGTTGCTGTAATTCTAGCTTTTTAAGGTTCTTTTCGCAATAGCCCCTTTGTGCCTTTTTTCTAAATTCGATAAATTTTCTGTCTTTTGTGCGCAAATTAAAAGAAGCACGCTTTTGTGCTTCCTTATTCCCGCTATTTCTTGTTCCTAAGCTGTCCGCAGGCAGCATCTATATCGCTTCCCAGCTCGCGTCTTACGGTAGCCGGTATCCCCCGCTGCTCAAGTCTTGTTCTGAAGCTTTCAGCGTGCTTTCTGTCTGCTCCCGCAAGTCCGGTTTCCTTCACCTCATTTAAAGGTATCAGGTTTACATGGCATAATATTCCCTTAAGCAGACCTGCCAGCACATCGGCATGCTCCATACTGTCGTTAACGCCCTTTACAAGCGCATACTCAAATGTGACTCTGCGCCCTGTTTCCTGCGCATATTCACCTGCCGCCGCTATAACTTCTTTAACAGGATATCTGTTGTTTACCGGCATCATTTCACTTCTGATCTCATCGGAAGGAGCATGAAGTGATATTGCAAGCGTCGCCTGAGGAAAATCCTTTGCAAATTTTTTTATTCCGTCTGTAAGCCCGCAGGTAGAAACTGTAATGTTTCTCATTGAAATGTTAAGACCTTCAGGTGAATTTACAAGTTTTAAAAACCTTGCAGCATTTTCGTAATTATGAAACGGCTCTCCCGTCCCCATTATAACTATATGGCCTATTCGCTCTCCCGTATCTTTTTCGACTGCCAGAAGCTGCGCCGCCATTTCCCAGCTTTCAAGGTTTCTCCTGAGGTCTCCTATTGCCGATGCACAGAACCTGCATCCCATGGCGCAGCCTGCCTGAGAGGATATGCATATAGAATTGCCGTATCTGTACTTCATAAATACAGACTCTATTTTTTCTCCGTCAGGCATTTCAAACAGATATTTTCTGGTGCCGTCTGTTTTTGACTCCTGTACTTCGACAATGCGTATATTTTCAAATACTGTTGTCTGCGCCAGTTTTTCCCTCAGAGTTTTCGGCAGATTCCGCATATCTTCAAAGCTGCCTGCTCCTTTATATATCCACTCAAAAACCTGTCGCCCTCTGAAAGGTTTTTCGCCTATTCCTGCCATGAAGTCTTTCATCTCATCTATTGTCATATTTTTTAATACAGGCTTTTCCATTTTCTTTTTTTCCTCGGTTTCTCTGTCTGCTGCGTACTTCCTGCAGCCTGCTGTTCTTCTTCTGTAAGTTTTCTTGAAAAAAGGCTGTGATGCGTTTCTTTTGCACACTGCCAGCCGGGCCTCTGTGTTTCAATGTACTCTGCCATAGTCACTGCGGGATTTCCCGGATAATATTTCTCTACATATTCGTTTACAACCGTCTGCGGCACTTTTTTGAATCTGCCGATATCGTCAGCATCATCTCCCCACCGGCTGCCCAGTTTAAAGCCGTATCCTCTGAGTATCTCTGCCGCATCAGGCTGATAAAAACCTTTTGATATTGCGATTGTATCGAGGTCATAACCCAGCGCTGCATACGCATCTATAATCTGCTTGTGCTCTCTCAAACTGTATTCTCTCATATGTCTCTCCTATTTGAGCACATAAATATCAACGCTCTGCGCTCCCCATGTCATACACTGAATACGGTGGTCGAAATACAAATCGACCGTTGTCCCTGATATTGCAGCGCCTCTGTCTGCCGCAACGGCATAGCCGTATCCGGTGATATAAAGTTTTGTTCCGAAAGGAAAAATATTCGTATCAACTGCCGCTATACCATATTCACATTTGCGCCCTGAGGCCGTATATCTTGTTTCGCTGTAGTTGTATGATACTGCTCTGCAGCCCCTGTAGACTCTGCTGTAGTTCAGGTTTTCGGGAACTGACATATCTATTGCAAGTCCGTATTCCACTATTTTGTCTTTTGGTGTTCTTGTTGTTTCTGTCTTTATTTTCTCTCTTGAATACTCTTTGCCATCAACATATGTCACTTTGAAGGTTGTTTCTCTTATGCCGCTTCGCCCTTTCTGTACTGTGCGGGTTCTTCCGATAGGCACTGCATAGCCGGGTTTGGAAAGAGTATCATAAGAAAGTTTTTCTTTTGATTTTTCTGTTGCAATTTTAACTCTTTTGATTACAATTTCATCGCCTTCACTTACCGTTTCACTCAGCTTCGGAATTGTAATATCATTTTTGCCGAGATTGATTTTGCTGTCCCTGATTACATCACCTACGGTTCTGCCGCTTGTATGGCATATTACTGTCTTATCATCGGAAGTAATTCTAATATCAACCGCAAGTGTGATTTTTACTGTCATATTATCTGTTATTCTGTCATCTTCTTCACAGCTCACTTCGTCATATCTGTCATATTCAATATTATTTGCTTCAAAAAACTGTCCCGCTGTCATTGCGCAGGTTTTATAGCTGCTGCTCTTTATCTCCTTAGAGTCATCTGTATATACTGTTACGGTTTTCGGGATTGCCGCAAAACAGTCTAAAGTTACAATGCCCGCCGCTATTACGGCAATTAAGATAATCAGGCATGCCCTCTTACGTCGGAGCCGTAACCGTAACTCCTCCGGTTTCTTCGGGCCGTTTTTAAAATTAAAGATTTCTTCCATCTGCACCTCTGCTTATTTAATTATTTCATGCCACTATTTTACCGCACTTTTGCCACATTGTCAAAAAAAGTTTATTACTTTTCCCTATTCGGGAAAGAATCCCTTAAACAAACTCCCCTCGTTCCCTTTATTTTGTCATCTATGGCTGCCGGCAAAGAAAAAGCACGCCTGCAGAGGCTGTCCCGGCGCGCATTAATGTCATAGCATTGTATTGATGCCAAAAAACATCTGACCTGCCGGTAAAGCAGTACGGCAGGTCATAAGGTATTAATTTTCTGCTAATTTCCCTGTAGGGCTCATGCTTGAGGCGGATTCTTTACCGTCATCATCAGTTCCGAACAGTACATGCAGATATGAATCTGTATCAGGTCCCGGAAAATCAACTACAGTGTAGCCTTCTCCCCAGTCTGCTGTGCCTTCCTCGTCAACAATACCCTGAACATCAAGGAATTTTTCCATTTCCTTAAAGCTCATGTCTCCCCAGTCTGCCGCTCTTAATTCTTCGTATTTTTCTACAGTCACATAATTATTCGGATTGATTTTATCTCCGCAGCCTGCAAATGAAAATGCAAGCACCAGTACAAATATCACCATAACAACTCTCTTAAAATGCTTTTTGTTCATAAATTCTCCTTTCGCTCAGTACAATGATGATTTACTGCTTTTTTAATATTATATATCTTTTTTTCTGCCGTTTACATGAATCTAAAGATCTATTTTAGTATTATATTTCATTTTCCAATCATTGGCTCTCTCATCACTGACCGGGTGTTTCAGGGAAACAGACAGCTCACCGATACATCCTGCACCGATGAGCTCCTGTTTGCTGTTTATATGAAATCAGCCATAAGCCTCCACTTCGTTTGGCATTGTTGTTGTAACATAAGGTCCGCCTAAGGAACCCTCCCCTATTTCTGAATCGGTCATGTATGCGATTTCATCCATGTTCACATAATACTTGCCGTTAATTTTATAACATGTAAGCCCTACAACCTGTCCGTCCCATATAATGCTCATAGTTGAACGCTCTGCATAGCGGGTTTTGCCGTCGCCTTTCTTTAGAGGCGCAGTTCCGCTGTAACGGCTCATACTGTTAACTACTATAGCATTGTCTTCAAACTTGACATCAAATGATTTATTCGTTACTGACATAAGCTTTGCAACGTCATCGATTTTGAAGTAGTACTGCTTGTTTATCTTATATGCCTCCAGCTCTTTATCTGATCTGGCTTTGGATGTAGCATATGTCGTGAGCCACTTTGTCTCAGACTTCGTTTTTATCTTGCCCTTGCCTGTTTTGTAATAGTTATATTTGTGATGTTCAGTATTCTTAATAGGTATGTAGCAAACCTTGCCGTCATACAGAACTTTATATATCATCGCTGATTCTTTATAATGAGGCTCCGGCCTGTAAACAAACTTACTTACTCCGTAAACTATGGAAATGTCCCCATCTGTCATCGGAATCATGCCGTTAACAGCCTTAAGCTTCCTGTAAGCCGCACCTTCATCCATTTTATATTTTTTCAGAATCTTAATTCCCTCAGGGCTATATGCCATACCACCGTATGAAGACCATGGTCCGTTAAGAACCATTGTGCCCTTCGCTTTGCCCAGCTTCTTTACAGCTGCATATGAACAGCTGTTGGAAAATTCACTTAAGTCCTTTGTCTGGATATAGCATTTCTTAGAGTTAAACCATACTTCGGAGAAACCATTTCCTGCATTTTTCTTTACAACCTGAATTTTAAATCCATTCTTTGCCGAGGCAACGGCAGTGGCCGAAGAATCAGGTTCACTCTTGATTTCTACAGAATCGCCGGTTTTTACTACTGCGTTATACTGGATGGATGGTTTGCTCTCATCTGAACGCTTAAGATTTATCCACTTTGTGTTAACGTAATAAAGACCATCCCGATAGTAAACCTGATAATTTCCGTTTATCGGCGTAGGATTAGTGACCTGAACCAGCTGATTTGTCTTGATCATTCCTCCTGACACATAATTGTCGGCTATAGGAGTTGTCTTTACGTAGAGGTTGCAGGTTGCTGTACCGGATGCAGTAACCTGAGGAACGTTTCTGTCAAGACTGCGGATATCTCTTACATAAATATCCTTAAGCTTAATGAAGTAAATGGCCGGCTTCCAGCTGCCATATTGCTCTCTTCCGATTCCTCCGCAGGTTGTGCTTAAACCCCGGCCCTGATCGATTCCTCCGACATCCCAGACTGCAGCCCATTCTTTGTTATATCCTAAAAGTTTGAACTCAGTACTCTCCGCAACATAGAAGGCTATGTTCTGGTTAGACGGATTGTTTGGTCCCTGATAAGAGTATTTGGTCTTGCTTAATTCCTGGATTCGTAAATCATGCCAGTTCTTAGACGGAGATGATGTAGGCTCGAAATATACCGGAGCCGCACTTCTGGAACCTCTGTTTCTTTTATTGACTGTAGCTATCCCTATATTATAGTAATCCAATCTCTTTGGCAATTCACGCGCATACCATTCTCTTGGTACATTTTTAAAGTAGTTACTTTTAACCTTGCCGGCCAAATTATTCTCACTGCCGTAAAGGTACTGTGAGAAAACTTTCATTTCTACAGGAAACGGATATAATTCTGCACTTGCTTTATCAGTTTCACAAGGATAACCTGTATAGGCAAATGTGTTTGCGGGAATCATGGTAATTATCATCACCATAATGAGAGTTACAATCAAAGATTTCTTAACTCCCGTTTTTCCCTTTTGCATCAGACTCGTCTTCATAATTTTTCTTCCTTCCTTTAACTGTTACGCTGTCATCATGTCCTCTATTCCTTTTATTATACTTCTTTCCCTTATACCATAGCAAGCATTTTCCAGTTCAAAAACACTTCATAATTTTCGTACATTTCCCTCATATAACTCAGAAAACTGCCCGTCCCTTTTATTTAACAGTAACGGTAATCTTAGCTGCCCTGCCGTTTTGGGCTATAGCATATATATTGCAGCGTCCTGCCTTTTCAGCAGTAATTCTGCCTCTGCTGTTTACTTTTGCAACCCTGCTGTCAGAGGACACATATCTCACTTTGTCTGTATGAAGCAGCACCTTTTTGGATGAATATACCTTAACCCTGTTTTTAAGATTAAAGGTCTTCCCTTTATTCAAGGTACATTTCTTTGATGATAAAGCAACCTTGGTCGGATTACCATATTTGTATCCTTTGACATCAGTTACAAAATGTATCTCCTCAGATCTGCTTACAGTTACTCTCCTGCCATCAACTAGCCTGTATGCCTTGATATAGTATTTATAGAAGGTGTTCTTTGCAGTTTTCTTATGAACAAATACTGTATTGTCATTGCCCTTAAGAGTTGCAAGCTTCTTGAATTTATATACCTTATCTGTGTTGCATCTGTTACCGTATACATAATATCCGTCTGCACCGGATACCTTGTTAAAGGTTATTTTTGTTCCGGTTTTCTTTGAGTATTTAATCGACCTGACATAAATCACCTTGTCCGAGGTTTTTTTAACATGTGCAGGTTTGACATTATTACTGCTGTCTTCTTCAATCACATAATGGCTGAAGTGGCTTATCGTAAGCACTGCTGTTTTGCCGTCATATTTTACAGGGACCTTTTCTTTTTTGCCGTTATCGTCAATATACCATGCTCTTACTCTTTTTTTGTCAGAATAAGGCACTTTGATTTCAACACTGCCTCCTTTAAAGTCAGTTATCCTTATGCCTCCCGATATGAAGTATGCATCTATAAGCTTAGGATTCTTCATCCCCTTAAGAGTATCTTTCTGCGCCTTGTTCATGGATTCTAAAGCATCCTGATGTTTATCAACCACCAGTTTCAGATCTGAACCGTTCATCTGCTCTATGATATTTTTAAGAGTCGCTCTGTCCATATTCACAGTGGTTTCAGTAAGTTTGATGCTTACATTATCAGTCTCGGAGTCATATATATTCTCAAGACTGTTCTTAGTCACTGTTACTTCTGCGATCTCATTTGGCAGTACTGTCAAGTCTATTGTGATATCAACGCCTGCGCCTGCCTTGTCAATATCGTTCCTGCCTATTTCAGCTATAGAAGCAGTATCTCCTGAAATCTCCGCAGTAATCTTGACAGAGGTTTTATCTCCTGTTACATCTACAGTGACAGTATCGTTCTTAGGCGGAGTAACGCCGCCACCCGAATGCCGTTTAGGTACAGATTCTGTTTTTGCGGTCCCGCATACTTCGCAGGTGTATGTCTTAATCCCTTCTTCTGTTGTGGTAGGAGGAGTAGTTATTTCTCCATCATTCCATTTATGCGCTTCTTTAGCATTTATGCTATCACAACGTGAGCACTTCTTCCAATGGTCTTTATCATCAGACTGCTGCACAGTATAGTCGTGTCCCAGTTTATCTGCTGTTTTTACATCTGTCTTTGTCTGCTTCTCAAACGCACTGTTCTCAAATGTTGCTGTGTAGGTCGAAAGTTCATCTTCCGTACATGACTTCTGCTGTGTTACTGCCACTGCTGCAGTAACGGTTTCGCTCTCCTTATGGCTGTCATCACGAGAGCATATTCTTTCTGCTGTACACTTTGTTCCGTTCCATACATAAGTTGGAGCTCCATAGTCATGGTCTAGTTTATCTGCTGTTTTTACATCTGTCTTTGTCTGCTTCTCAAATGCACTGTTCTCAAATGTTGCTGTGTAGGTCGAAAGTTCATCTTCCGTACATGACTTCTGCTGTGTTACTGCCACTGCTGCAGTAACGGTTTCGCTCTCCTTATGGCTGTCATCACGAGAGCATATTCTTTCTGCTGTACACTTTGTTCCGTTCCATACATAAGTTGGAGCCCCAAAACTATGTCCTAATACATTGCCATCTTCGAAGGTTTCTGTACCCACTTTACCACATACTCTGCAGGATTTATAATATATAGCTTTGGCAGTACAAGTTGCATCACTTACCTTATATCTATCCGCTACTTTTTCTTGAGTAAAATCATGTGCTAATAAATCACCGTACTCTTTACCACAGGTGCTGCAAACTGCTCTCTGAGTGCATGTTGCTGTTCCTCCAGAGCAGGCCGCTTCATTCGCTCTAGCACTACAGCAGCTGTATACTTGCCAATGCTTATCATTTCCAGTCTGCCATTCTCCTAATGTTCCGGTGTGATTGTCTGCATTTATTCCACCGACTTCAAAGGTGTCTGTGCCTGCTTCACCGCATGCACAGGACTTATAGTATAGAGCCTTATTTGTGCAAGTCGCAGCAGTTTTCAAATAGCTTTCTCTTACAATTTGCTGATTATATTCATGGGCTGTTTTTGTATCTGTCGCATCACAGTTACTGCATTTATGCCAATGCAGACTCTCATCTGACTCCCACACCGACGCATTATAGTTGTGTTTGCACGCTACAAGATAAGTAGTGTAGTTGCTTGTTTTTGTGAATATACCGGTACTATCATTCTCATAAGCAAATTTGCCCGGAACAGCCCATGTTGCATTATCCGCCTGCGCAATTTCAATGTAACCATTCGCATCAGGTGTATTCTCCGTTGTTACGCCAATTTTAGCATTGCTGTCGAGTTCACCTACAATATTTAAAGTCTTATCACTTGGCAAATAGACATTGTTTGCTGTACCACCAGAGAGGTTCCCTTTTGAAATTATATTTCCACTGATATTCGCTCCACCTGAAACATTAAGCTTACCACTATCCAAATACACACCGCCGCCGGTTGCGTTTTCCGAGTTATTTACAGTATTTTCAATAATACTCGCCGAGCCAGAAACTGTCAGATTATGGCTCTCGTTATAACTATACATATATACACCGCCACCTTTATTGGCGCTATTATTTTTAATCTCTCCACCGGTCAAAGTAAAATTATCATTATATGCAGCTATACCGCCACCATATTCGCTGGCTGTATTTCCACTTATTGTTCCTCCATGCATATTAAACGAAGCGGCAACCATACTTACACCACCGCCATCATTGTTTCGGACTTCATTGCTACTTATTGTGCCTCCATACATATTAAATGTACCGCCACCATATGCGTTTACACCGCCGCCACCATAATTACTCGCTACTTCAACAACGTTATTGCTGATTTCACCACCATACATATTAAAGTCAGCATTTTGCAGCTCTACGCCTGCGCCATCACGTCCATCACCTTTACTCCCTACATGGTTGTCACTGATTTTGCCGCCATACATAGTGAAAGTGGCTTTACCACCAGAGCTTGTTCCAACTCTTACTCCTCTGCCGTTGTATTTCACACCATTAGTCGTACCATGTGTGATATTTCCTGTTCCCTTGCAGTCACACAATATGAGATTTGCATCATTATAAACTACAATAGTCGCCTCAAAAACACTACTATCATTACTATTACGAACTATCTTATGTCCATTCAGGCAAAGATATAATGTTTCCCCCGCTTCTACATCTATACAATGGCTCATTGCTACGTCCTGTGTCAGATACACATACATAGTGTTAGTATTCTCAAACTTTATCCCCCACTTTGACTCATTGTACACGTCTTCCCACTTTTGCCACGCAGCAGGTTTATTATGTCCTGTATCTGTGCAATTTATATCCCCACATATACAATGTGTATGTGCAGTTACAGTCGTTCCTTCTTCTCCTTCCCCATACGCATCTACCATATTCAGGGTCTCTGCTACCCCTGCAATCAGACATACACACAGGGCCAATATAAGTATTCTTAGTCGTTTCATCTTCCTAACCTTCATATGCTACCTCTTTCTTGACAAAATTCAACGATATATTCTATAATTCTATATATATCTTACATCGTTCAACTATGAACGAATCAACCTTTTTTTACAGTTAATTTCATATGAAGGGGTGAAAATCATGAGCAGCGAAAAAAAAGAACTTTTTCGAATAGCGCAGGTTGCGAAAGCCTGCAGCCTTTCGCGGAGCACAATCCTGCGAATGGAGGAGAGCGGGCTTCTGACTCCGGCATATACAGATCCCGGAAGCGGCCGCAGGTATTATGACAATCATAATGTTTCACACATTATGGTAATAGAAAATCTTAAATATATGGGTCTTGACAAGGAGGAAATCCTTGAATATTTTAAAAGCGGCGGCAAAACGGAAAGTATGCTGGCGCCTCTGGAGCAAAAGCTTTCGATGCTACAAAGAAGCGTCGAGGAAATGCGTATACGCTCAGGCCATTGGGACAATCTGTCTGCCGATATTATTGACCTACCGGAATGTGTATGCTGCGTAAGCACCCAAAAGGGACTTACTGTTTCACAGAAATATGATGCAATGTACGGTTTTTATCACGAATGTGTAGACAAGGGATATGCTCTCGGCAGAGAGCCGCTGTTTGCTGTAAGCGAACGCACTGACTACCTTGAGGGCACTCTGACTACAGAACCGTTTACATTCCATGTGTGTATTCCGGTAGTACCTGAGAAAGCTCCTGCTGAGGCTGTGGTTTTTCCTGCATGCAGGGCACTTTCGGTGCTTTACCTTGGCAGCTACAAAGATGTGGATACTGCATGGCTTGCTCTCGGCAGAGAGGCAAGGGAGAGAAATCTGAAACCTGCGGGCTATCCCCGCGTACTTGGTATAGTAGCCCCTTATACAGGCCGCGAAATAGACCCAGAGCTTTACTGCTCAAGACTGGTGCTTCCGATTACTGAGCAGGATTAAGCTTCTGTTTAAGACAGAGTAAAACCGGAGAGAAGTCTTTTTCTCTCCGGCATATTTTTTGTGTATTACATTTTTTCTACTGCTATTCCTGTCTTGTGTCCGTTAAGGTCAAATTCCTCAGGCGCATCGTTTTCTTCTAATTTAAGCGCAAGGGTTTCTTTCATAATGTAGTCTTTGTGCTTCTTAACAGCTGCTGAAATTTCATCATCTGCCGCTATTGTGATGCTGATGTTGTCCATCATTTCAAGACCCTTTTGTTTTCTAAGCTGCTGAACCTTGGAGATAAGCTCTCTTGCGAAGCCCTCGTCTATAAGGTCTGCATCAAGATTTGTGTCGAGGATTACAAACAGGTTGTTTTCCATTGCAACCGCAAAGCCTTCCTTGGCGTCAATTCTTACATCCACGAAGTCCTTTTCGATCTTCATATCGTCATCGCCGACCTTGAGGACATATTTACCGCCTGTTTCAAGCTCTGCCACTACTGCTGCCGCATCCGCCGCTGCAAGGGCTGCTCCGAAAGCCTTGATATTTTTGCCCAGAACAGGTCCTGCAACCTTGAAGTTAGGTTTCAGTGAGTAATTCATATATTTATCCAGCTGTTTTTCAAACTTAACGTCCTTGACATTGAGTTCCTCCATAATAAGAGGTACAAGGTCCTCTATGAGGGCTTCATACTTGCCGTCCACAAGGATTTCGTTAAGCGGCTGTCTTACTTTAATTCTTTCTTTTTCACGGATACCTCTGCCCAGCGCAACCATATCTCTTACAAGGTCCATTCTTTCCTCTACCTTTTCGTCGATAAGATCTGCATCTGATTTAGGGAAGAAGCTCAGGTGAACCGATTCGGCGCCTGTAAGGTCTGTATAAATCTCGTCTGAGATAAACGGTGCGAACGGAGCCATAAGCTGTGCAACGCCTACGAGAATTTCATAGGTTGTAGCGTATACGCTCTTCTTGTCCTCTGTCAGTTCTTCTGCCCAGAATCTTCTTCTTGCTCTTCTGATGTACCAGTTGGACAGGTCTTCAACCACGAAGTTCTGTATCTTTCTTACGGTCTTCATATGGTCATATCTGTTCATTTCCTCTGTAACATCATCAATGAGTCTGTTGTACTTGGAGAGTATCCATCTGTCAAGCTCAGGACGTTTTCTGTAGTCAACAAATACCTTGCCGATATCTATATTGTCCTGATTTGAGTAAAGTACGAAGAAGTTGTATACGTTTCGCAGTGTTCCGAAGAATTTGCTTGTGATTTCTATAAGGCCGTCCTCGTCAAACTTGGTCGGTGACCATGCAGGTGAAGTGTGAAGCAGATACCATCTGGTAGCATCTGCACCGTATTTATCAAGCATTTCAAACGGATTTACAGTGTTGCCCACGTGCTTGCTCATCTTCTTGCCGTTCTTGTCGAGGATAAGGTCGTTTACCAGTACGTTTCTGTACGGAGCCTGTCCCTTGATGAATACTGAAATTGCAAGCAGCGAGTAGAACCAGCCTCTTGTCTGGTCTATACCCTCGCAGATGAAGTCTGCCGGGAACAGCTCTGTATCAAAGTTCTCGGAGTTCTCAAACGGATAGTGCTGCTGTGCAAACGGCATAGCGCCTGAGTCAAACCAGCAGTCCATAACCTCAGGTATTCTTGTCATTTTCTTGCCGCAGTGAGGGCATTTGATATGAACGTCATCAACATACGGTCTGTGAAGCTCTATGCTCTCATCTATGTCTTCTATTGATTTTTCAACCAGCTCTGCCCTTGAGCCTATGCACTCAAGGTGTCCGCATTCACATCTCCAGATAGGAATAGGAGTTCCCCAGTATCTGTTTCTTGAGATTGCCCAGTCTTTTACGTCTGCAATCCAGTTGCCGAATCTCTTCTCTCCGACATAATCAGGATACCAGTTGACTTTGTTGTTAGCCTCAACCAGCTGATCCTTGAGCTTGCTCATTTCGATATACCAGCTTGGCTTCGCATAGTAGATAAGCGGTGTACCGCATCTCCAGCAGTGAGGATAGTTGTGCTCAACCTTTGCTTTTGCGAAGATTTTGTTTTCGGCTGCCAGCCATTTGATGATTTCAACATCAAGGCCGTCTTCCATTACAAATCTGCCCTCCCATGGAGTTGCAGTATAGAGTCCCTGCTCATTTACAGGGTTTATTACAGGAAGATTATATTTTCTGCCGCACTGATAGTCGTCTTCACCGAACGCCGGAGCGGTATGAACGATACCTGTACCGTCTTCTGTTGTTACATAGTCCATACATGTAACGAAGAATGCTTTTTTGTCAGCCTTTACAAACGGCATAAGCTGTTCGTATTCTATATATTCAAGGTCGCTGCCTTTCATTTCTTCGATGACTTCATAGTTGCCCTCGCCGAGAACCTTATCTGCAAGGCTCTTGCCTACATAAAATACGCTGCCCTCTTCATCGCCTGCGGTCATCTTAACCTTGAGGTAATCGTAGTCAGGTCCTACTGTAAGCGCCACGTTTGCAGCCAGTGTCCAAGGAGTGGTTGTCCATGCAAGGAAGTATTCGTCTGCGTCTTTTCTCTTGAATTTTGCTGTGATAGTTGTTGTCTTGACTTCCTTGTATCCCTGCGCTACCTCGTGTGATGCAAGTCCTGTTCCGCATCTTGGGCAGAACGGAAGTATCTTGTGACCTTCATATACGAGGCCTGCCTTGAAGAATTCCTTGATAATCCACCAGCCTGTCTCGATGTAGTTGTTGTCCAGTGTGATATACGGGTTCTCCATATCGGCCATATATGCCATACGGTCACTCATCTGCTCCCACATGTCTGTGTATGTGAATACGGACTCCCTGCACTTTTCGTTGAATTCTTTGATGCCGTATTTTTCGATGTCCTGCTTGCCGGACATTTTGAGCTGCTTTTCGACTTCGATTTCAACCGGCAGTCCGTGAGTATCCCAGCCTGCCTTACGGTGCACCTGATAGCCCTGCATTGTCTTGTAACGGTTTACGGAGTCCTTGAGGGTTCTTGCCATTACGTGATGTATGCCCGGTTTGCCGTTGGCCGTAGGCGGACCTTCATAGAAGTTAAATGTCGGCATACCCTCTCTTGTTGATATACATTTGCCAAGAAGATCTTCTTCTTTCCATTTAGCTACCTGTTCTTTCTGAACCTCGGCTATAGGTTTTTCTGATAAGTTTTTAAACATTTGTTTCATTACCCTTTCTGTTTTAGTTGTTTGGGGATATAAAAAATCCCCAACTCACAAAAGTGAATTAGGGACGATTTTACAAAACCGCGGTACCACCCTAGTTACATATTAATAAATATGTCGCTCATTAGTACAACAGGCTCCGGAGTGATATTCAGACCTGCTTCACCGATGCTCTCTCAGCATACGAGCATCTCTCTGTAAGGATATTACACAGGCTTACTGGTTCCATCACAGCCAATATTCGATTACTACTCATTTTACTAAAAAAGTAATGGGGGTGTCAAGGGTTATGCGGGTAAAAGTTTAATACTTTATTATGCAAGCAAACATATGCATCCTGTCTCTATTTCCACAGATTATCAGGATAAATCCCTTTGTCCTTCATTGACTGCAGCGCAGCTGTAACGCTCTCCTTATCCTCTTTGTATGTCACACCGTACCATTTGTCAGATGAGTTCAATACTTTTACTTTTGCAATGCCCTCTGATATAACCTCATCCACCACGCCCGGCAGGAAGTATTCGCCCTTTTGCGGGTTATCCTCAAGAGTCTGCTTCATAAATGCCGGAAATCTGCTTTCGAGCTGCTTCATAAAGTCTGCGGTAAATCCCCAGAAGTTCATAGACACAGGCGTTCCCTTGTCAACATAAACAAGGCGCTCTCCCTCCTCATACACTATATCCTCTCCGTGCCACATTATCTTTGTTCTCTCATTGATATCCGCAAGATATCCTCCGCTGTCAACATCACAGACACCTCTTGAAACATAGCCGCTTTCAGAAAGGGTGTTTTCGACCTTGTATGCCACCATACAATAATCATCTTCCGCCTGCTCCAGAAATTCATAGATGGCAAGGAATGCCCCTGCACCGTAAAAGTCATCTGCATTGATTACTGCAAACGGTCCGTCAACTATGTTTCTTGCCGCAAGCACAGCGTGACCTGTTCCCCATGGCTTTACTCTGCCCTCAGGAATTTCAAATTCCTCCGGGATATCTTCAAGGCTCTGATAAGCATATTCAATCTCCATATACTTATCGGCTCTGCCTTTAATCAGCTGTTCGAAGTCCTCCTGCATTTCCTCTTTGATAACTATAACGGCTTTTTTGAAGCCTGCCATATATGCGTCATACAGGGAAAAATCAAGAATAATCTCTCCCTGCTCCGTTATTTTGTCCATCTGTTTGAGGCCGCCGTATCTTGAACCCATTCCGGCCGCCATTATTATCAATACCGGTTCTTTCATTTGATTTCCCTCCCTGATGTCCTGATATATATGCTTTCGTATATCGTACAGGCTGCAAAACCTGTCATAATCCCTGTCCATAAGAAAAGCATACGGTATTTCTCTGTCTGAAAGAGCCTGCTCCCAGAGCTTTTCTGTGCTGAGGTCCTCATCTGCTATGTATACTCTGCCATGCTTCAGAATATCGGCGCACATATCATCAAGCGCAATGCCGTCACTGCAGACGGCAACAAATTCCGACCTGTCCTCAAGACTCTTAAGCACTTCATATTCTTTGTTTCTGTAGCCGTGCTCTCCGTCCATCATACATATTTTTCTGATGCTTCTGCCGTCAGATGCTTCTATCAGCTTATCAATATCAATATATTCATAGCCGTACTGTTTTGCCAGCTCCTGCGCCAGCTGTTTCCTGCGGCTTCCTATAAAGCCGGTTACATAAATTCTGCTGCTGTCCATATATACCTCCGCTCGCTTTGTTATAATTATATAATATTATTTGTCATTATCAAAGGATTGAGATATAATTTGTCTGAAGAATTTATATGTAAAGGAGACGAGGTTATGATATATCTTGGTACAGATGTGGAAAAAGAAGCTGCCATTACAGTAGCAAAGCTTATGGCTGCGGCGGCAAAAACTGCGCCTAAGGGCTGCGGCGAGGATAATGTCGAGGTTTTAATTCTTGACGGAGCCGACAAGGACAGGCTGACAGAGGCGATGAGAGAAATAGGCAAAGAGCCTGAACAGGAGTTTTTCATAAGGGACGCAGCCAATATAGATGCATCACACTGCATACTTCTGATAGGGGCTAAAAATTCACCTATCGGTCTTGAGGGCTGCAGCTACTGCGGTTTTGAAAACTGCGCTGAAATGGTCAAGGCTGGCGCAAACTGCGCATTTAATATTACAGACCTTGGCATAGCTGTAGGTTCAGCCGTATCGGTTGCCGCAGACAACAGAATAGACAACCGCGTTTTATTCTCGGCCGGAAAGGCTGCTGTCAGATCTGGATTTATGTCTGAAACCGTAAGAGTATGCTATGGTATTCCTCTTGCAACTGCAAGCAAGAGCGTATTCTATGACAGAGCAGAGCAGGCAGAAGGTTAACAGTATATATAATTTTCAGTAAAAAGGCATATACCACAAAGTAAATGTATATGCCTTTAATATTATCTTCATTTTTCAATTTCTTATTTGAGTTCTCTGAACATATCGTAAAACTCATTCTTGCACTGATTTACAATTTCAATTGCAATCTTATGGTTATATGCGTGCGCCACATTATTCCTTGCAGAAAGAGCCTTTAACCATACCTGTTCATTATGGATCGTCCCTGCCTGATATGCGGTCTTTAATATGGTCTTAGGAGAGCCTGCAGCGCTCTCTTTAAAAGCGCTGCAAAAATTATTATATCCCTGCACAGATATTCCTTCCCTATTCTATCCCCGCAAATATTCTCGCAATTTCCTCCTTAGCCTTTTCGATACTGCTTTCGTCCGGCAGAATTACAGAAGCGTAGGCATTGCCCGCAGAATAGCATGGCTGTGAACTGCCCTCTCCGTCAAGGCTTATCTTTTTGATATCCCACTTAGCCATATCATCAAGCTGCATCTTCACAATCGCTTTAATATCTGTATCACTCATATTTGTTTCAATATAGCTGGAAAGGCTGCTCAGTATGGAGCTGTACCTGGTAAGCAGCGTTGAGCTTGAGGTAACCTTGTCAAGCACCGCCGCAAGCACTATCTGTTGATTTTTGATACGCTGCCTGTCACCGTCGGAAAATGATTTTCTCTCTCGTGCAAATGCAAGAGCCGAAGCGCCGTTAAGATGATTTTGTCCCGCTGTGAAATAAAAGCCCTCATTCTGTCTGCCGTGAGTCACAAAGGTAAAATCGGAGTTCACATCAACTCCGCCTATGGCATCGACCAGATTTGTAACGGTGGTGAAATTGCATTTATAGTAGTAATTGATATCACAGCCCAGAAGATCCTCTGCCGTAGCCACAGTTTCATCAGCGCTGTATATACCTGTATGTGTCAGCTTGTCCATCTGTTGATATGTATGAAGCTTCACATAATAGTCTCTCGGAATCGAGGTCAGCAGTATTTTCTTTGTCTTAGGATTAACTGTCACCAGCATATTCACATCTGATCTTGACAGCACATCAATGGTACCCGTAGTATCAAGTCCTGTTATGTAAATATTAAAAGTCTCCTTTGTAACATCCACAGCCTTCGCCTGTGAAGCCGTTTCTTTTTCCACATACACGCTGTATATTATTCTGGTGCTGTCCTCAAAGCCTGTGTGACTTTCACTGTAAACATCCATTATTCCCTTTGATAAGAATATCGCCTCATAGGACTTGTCGGCAAGTCCGCCCATAAGCTTGTCCGTATCGGTGCTGTACTCGTAGTTAAAGCTTACTCCCGGCTCTTTCATTTCATCTGTAAGCAGCTCCTGAGCATCAAGATACTCACTGTCCAGTTCGCTGGTTATATATACATCTTTGCCCTGCAAATCCTCCGGTTTTTCCATTGCGCTGTCCGCGTTAACTACAACACAGTATTCCGACAGATCCTTGCCGTTATCGCTTATCTGATTAAAAAAGCTGCCTGCCTGAAGCATATATATGCCGCCTGTCACATATGCGGCCGCAAACAGGATGCTCAGCACAAGACCGGTTATCCTCACGCCCTTTTTTCTTTTTCTGCCCAGAGAAAGTATTCCCGTAATCACGCTGAGCACAACTATATCGCCGCAGCCTGCGCATATGTATTTACCGGGCAATGCATCAACCATTGTAACTGATACCGCTGCAAACATCGCCGCAAGTATATAGATTATATAGAATATTACTGCTGCAATTTTGAGTCCGTTTCGTTTATCTTTATTTCGCATAAATTATCCTCCTGCTTTATCTCCCTTTATATATGACACCTGTCCTTCAAATAAGGTGACAGAATTTCGACAAATTTCGCTACAAAGAAAGTATACCATCTGAAGCCGGTTTGCACTAGCAAATAATTTTCAGAAAAATATGTGTAACCTTTAGGCCGTAATTTTGTTATACTTATGTATACAAAATAACAGGCTATAGTCTGCGAAAGGGAAGGAGATACCTTGGACAACAGAATACTATCCGAGCTTTACAATGCGTATGCAAGGGAACTCTACCTGTATCTTTATTCCCTCTGCAAAGACGCACAGCTGGCAGAGGATCTGATGCAGGAGAGCTTCTGCAAGGCAATACTGGCTTTAAGCTCCGAACATACAAATATGAGGGCATGGCTTTACACGGTAGCAAGAAACCTGTGTCTGAACGAGCTGAAAAAAAGAAACAGAGAAAGCTATGACAACAACCTGCACAGCCTCAGCGACTCCGTTTCTGACGCTGCCGAGCATTTAATTTCAGAGGAACGGTCAAAGGCTGTATTCAAAGCCCTGTCAAGACTTGAACTGCGCAGACGCGAAATACTGCAATTGCAGTATTTCAGCAGTTTCACACTCAAATCGGCAGCAAAATTTCTGGGAATGTCCTACGACAATGCCAGAGTGCTGAGCCACAGAGCAAAACAGGAACTGAAAAAACATCTCAAGGAGGACGGTTATGAAATATTTTGTCCATTTCATCAGCCCCGAAGCAGTCTGTACATACCGTCTTTAAGCCCGTCTATAGACAGTCTGAACATGGGAAATACCTTTTCGATTTCAGCAAAAGACTCCGGCATCCACGCTATATTTTCCTCTCTCTCCTGAGGGTGAAGCCATATGGAGTGCCTGTATCTTTCCCGAAACTTTTTAAACCACGTTATCCCGTCATTGCTCTCCGACACAGACCAGCTGCTTTGTGATCCGTCCATAAGCTCGTGCATTGCCATATCTGCATCACCTACAAAAATAACCTTGTATTCCTTTGAAATATTCCTTATAACCCAGTCGGTTTTTATGGTATCCGCAGGATTTATAGACGGATCCCTGTAAAGCTTATCCTCCAGACAGTTATGAAAATAGTATATTTTCAGATCCGAAAAGGTATTAGCCTTATTAAGCGATTGAAACAGCAGGCTGCACAGCTCCTCGTAAGGCTTCATTGAACCTCCGGAGTCAATAAGCACCATTAGCTTGAGCCTGTTTTTTCTCGGCGGCTGCATCTTAATATCCAAGATACCCGCCTGTCTGCATGTGCCGTCAACAGTTCCCCGTATATCCAGCTCCTCATCGCTGCTGTCAAGCTTTCGTGACAATTCCCTGAGCAGCCTGAATGCTATCTGAAACTGTCTTGACTCGATTGTGCAGTCTGTACGCCAGTCCCGAAATCTCCTGTCGCCCCGCGCATGCACTATACTTTTGCCGCCTGCGCCCTGCATCATCGGACCGCTTCCGCTTCCCGGGCCTGCACCCTGTCCTGCCGAATTGGCTTTACTCATAATCTCTCCTGCACCAAAAGCTTGAATTTCACTGTTTTCCTCATCATATAATGCAAGCAGTTCATCAATCCGGTCTGAAACAAAAGCCGCATCCGGCTTGTTTTTCTGTATATAGCCTGCCAGTGCATTCTTTACAAGCTCCGGCTGCTCCTTAATTACGGATATTTCCTCTTTAAACGCATCTGAATCTACATTTCTGAAATACCGGCAAAACAGCTCTTCATATTTATCCAGATCACTTTCTGTCTTAACAAGAAGCGCTCTGCTCAATACATAGAAGCCTCTGAATGACTGTCCGTGCAGACCCATACTTAGGCCCTCCATAAGGGAAAGCCAGTCGTGCAGCGATACTTTAATTCCGCCTCTGCGAAGAAAAACGAGAAATCCCAGAAACATTACCTGAGGCCTCCTGTGCTTTTCTTTACGGTATCCATATCCTCATCCTTTTTAATCAGGAAACTGAGCAGCGGCAGATCCTGTCTTAGTCTTTCTGTATCCATACCGCTCAATTTAAGTGCGCTTATCCAGTCTAAAAGCTCACTTGTTCCCGGTTTTTTCTTGAGCTCAAAATACTCACGCACATAGAAAAACGCATCCAGTACCTGCTCTATAAGGTGGGTTTCGATGTCGGGATAATGCGCAAGTATTATATCCCTCATAAGTTTTTCATCGGGAAATTCAATAAAGTGAAATGCGCATCTGCGCAGAAATGCATCGGGCAGCTCTTTTTCGGCATTTGATGTTATGATAACAATAGGAGGATTTTTAGCTTTAATTGTTTCGTCTGTTTCAGGTATATAGAATTCCATACGGTCAAGCTCCCACAGCAGGTCATTTGGAAACTCCAGATCCGCCTTGTCGATTTCGTCTATAAGCAGCACGCACTGCTCCTCAGATGTAAAGGCCTCGCCTATTTTACCGAGCTTAATGTAGCGTTTGATATCCTCTACTCCCTCATTTCCAAGCTCGCTGTCATAGAGTCTGCGCACCACGTCATACTGATAAAGTCCGTCAGAGGCTTTGGTGGTAGATTTGATGCTCCATACAATAAGCTCCTTGCCCAGCGCTTTGGCGATTGACTCTGCCAGAGCTGTCTTGCCTGTCCCCGGCTCTCCCTTTACAAGCAGCGGCTTGTTCATTTTTATGGCGATATTGGCCGTAAGCATTAAATCGTCATCTACTATATAGTCATCGGTTCCTTTAAACTGATATATTGTTTCGTTCATACTACAACTCCTTGATTTTTCTTAACTGTATTTTACCTGTATCTTTCAGCGTTTTCAATGTTTTTATGCAGATGGAAAAATACCGCGGCAAAATAATACTCCCTGCAAATATCGCATCGCAGGGAGCTTTTAATATTATCTTTATTTCAAACTATTTAATTACGTCTGTTCCCATATATTTTACCAGCGCTTCAGGAACCTTAACGCTTCCGTCTGCCTGCTGATAATTTTCAAGGATAGCTGCGACAGTTCTTCCTACTGCAAGGCCTGAGCCGTTGAGAGTATGAACAAATTCAGCCTTGCCCTTAGGCTCTCTTCTAAATCTGATGTTCGCTCTTCTTGCCTGATAGTCCTCAAAGTTTGAGCATGATGATATTTCAACGTATCTGCCGTAGCTTGGCATCCATACTTCGATATCATATGTCATAGCTGAACTGAAGCCTAAATCTCCTGCCGAAAGCTTAACAACTCTGTACGGAATATTGAGTATCTGAAGCACTTCTTCTGCCGCGTGAGTCAGGCTTTCGAGTTCATCATAGGAATTGTCAGGGTTTGCGAATTTAACAAGCTCAACCTTGTTGAACTGGTGCTGTCTTATCAGACCTCTTGTATCTCTTCCTGCTGAGCCTGCTTCTTTTCTGAAGCAAGGAGTATATGCGGTATAGTATATAGGAAGGTCTGCGCCGTTTAGGATTTCTCCTGCTCTTAAGTTGGTTACAGGAACCTCTGCTGTAGGGATAAGGAAGTGATCCTTCGCAGGTACGTAGAACATATCGTCTTCAAATTTAGGAAGCTGTCCTGTGCCTGTCATAGCAGCTCTGCCAACCATAAACGGCGGAAGAATTTCTGTAAATCCGTGTTCCTCTGTATGCAGGTTAAGCATAAAGTTTATAACTGATCTTTCAAGTCTTGCGCCAAGACCCTTATATACTGTAAATCTTGTTCCCGAAAGCTTTGCAGCTCTTTCAAAATCGAGAATATCAAGGTCCTCGCCTATATCCCAGTGCGCCTTAGGCTCAAAATCAAAGGATGTAGGCTCTCCCCATTTTCTCAGTTCAACATTGTCCTGATCGTCCTTGCCGTCAGGTACTGTAGGGTGAGGTGTGTTAGGTACATTAAGGAGAGCATCTTTGAGATTTGCTTCAGCTTCTGATACCTGTTCATCAAGGGCCTTTATTTTATCCGAAAGCTCTTTCATTTCTTCCATAAGAGCTGTTGTATCCTCACCGTTTTTCTTCATCTGAGGTATTTTTTTTGATTCGATTTTCTGCAGGTTTTTCATCTGCTCAACTTCTGCAAGTATGCTTCTTCTTTTTTCATCGAAAACCATAACATTGTCAATGCCGAAGTCGCCCTTGCCTCTTCTCTCCACTGCGGCTTTTACATTGTCAAAATCTTCTCTTAGTCTTTTAATGTCTAACATTTTCTCATCTCCTGTTATAATAGATTTCTTTTATATGAACTATACATATCAATCAGTTTACGAATCTCCCGCTGTGCTTCAAGCTGCAGCCGTGATGCCAGATTGTAATCTGCCTTATCCAGCGCATCGCTTATCTTCTTGAGTATGCAGAATTTATTCATGGTATTCTTGGCAATCTTATCTCTCTGTGCGGAAATCTTTGCCCACATACCTATATCATAGTCTGTAGCGCTTTCGTTGTGAAGCTTTCTGCAGCTTCTGACCGTATCCATTGCATTAGGAATTATTCTGTTGTAAAGCTCTGTAGCCCACTGGTTTACTATGGCTTCCCTGTAGGACTCAAGAACTATGTCGGTCATTACGCCGCCGCTCTTGAATATTTCGAGCTTGTCGGGGTATTTATCAAACGCACTTATATTCTCCCATACTGTTTCAGGCGGTCTGCCGAATATATCATCTCTTTCCTCCGGAGTATAGTGTGCAAATACGTCTTTTTCACTTCTGTACTCTCTGCCGGTTTCAAGATAGAAATCCTCTTCACCTTTCTTCTTGGAAATTGACTTCTCAAGCTCAGCAGGTGTCTTGCCCGCAGTTACCGCAGCTCTGATACCGTCAAGCATTGCCATATATGAAGCCGCAATTACAAGGTATGTATTGCTGTTAGGGTTCGGGGAACGAAGCTCAAATCTTGTGGCAAGCGGATTGCCTGCTTCTCTGATAAGTCCCGCAAGTACCGTTCTGTTTCTTGACGGTGCCTCAACGCTGTGTCCCATAGAAGTTACTGTGCATACAGGAGCCTCAAATCCCGGTTTAAGTCTGTTAAAAGCATCGTTGGTTGCACTTATAAACGGATTTATAACCTCATAGTTGTTGAGAATACCCATAAGCGCGCCATAGCCGATTACATTGAGGAAGTCCTTGCCGTCCTTTGATGAGAACATGCTTACGACTCTGCCGTCCTTAAGCTTTGCCGCAAGACCAAGGTGGGTATGCTCACCGCTTCCTGCAACGCCCTCCATAGGCTTTGCCATAAATGTAACGTCAAGACCGTGCAGTCTGAATATATCTCTTACTATATATTTTACCTGTTTTTCGTTGTCCGCAGCCTGCAGGGCATCTGAATATTTCCAGTCGACTTCAAGCTGCTCCATTATGTGATCGTAATGTCCGGAGTGTCCCATCTTGGCCTTGACGCCGCCGACCTCCTTGTGACCCATTTCCATTTCAAGACCGTAGCGGTCAAGAATGTTAAGTGTTCTTTCGAGAGCTGTACGAACCGGCCCCACTGTCCTCTTCCAGTACTGCTCCTTGAGCTCCTGCGCTGTGGTAAGCTGCTCTCTGTCAGACTGCTCATCCGGTGTTTTAACCCAGAATTCCAGCTCTGTCGCAGAGGTTACTATTAGCTCCTCAATCTCATCGGCGCTGTCTAAATCCATATATTCAAAAACATACGGATTAGCCTTAAGAAGCTCCATCAGTTCTTTTTTGAAGTCTGCCACAGCATCGCGAAGCACTACTCTTGAGCCTACTTCAAATGTATCGTTGTGGCGCAGATATGACGGTATTCTGAGGCTTCCCACAGGAAGTCCGATGCTCTGCGGCACATGGTCAAAATTATAGTCAACATACCAGTTCACATCAAGATCCGGTATTATATCAACCTTAGCGTTGTTAAGGTCTGCAATTTTAGGAAGCACTACTGATGAGCCGTCAGTCTGCACGCCCTCTGTAAGAAACTTGTCAATGTCTTTTATAAAGGCTCTGACAGGTATCTTTTCGTCTGTTCCGTGTCCGCCTATATCAATACCCACTAAAGATACAAACTGAACTTCCGGATGTTCGTTTAATATTGTTTTAATTCTATCTGCCGAATGGTCTTCCGGCCCGATAGTAAAAAGCATTTTGTCAAAATCAAAATCCAGCATGTATTCCTCCAATCAAATTAAATTGCAATGGACATTCCGGTGTTTTCCGGAATGTCCCGCTTTATTATTTCTGTAATTCATTCAAGTATTTTTCCAGCTGATCAAGATATTTGCCGTAGCCCTCCCAGTCGCCGTTTTTCAAAGCTGACTGCGCGCTGTCATACGCCTCTGCTGCAGCCTTGATAAGCTCTGCCTGTGACATCTGACCGTCATCGGCGGTCTGTGATGAAGAATTGTCACTGCCGCTGCTTATGTCGGTTTCTCCAAACAGAGATTCCAACGCCTCGGCAAGTGTCGGCTTGTATGCAATCTGGTCATTGAAAGCAACGATTACTCTCTTGACCTCCGGTATACTTTCTTTGTTTGCTTCAAGATAAACCGGTTCAACATACAGTAGCGAGTCCTCTATAGGGATTACAAACAGGTTGCCTCTGCTGTATGATGTTCCCGCCGAGCTCCACAGTGCAAATTCCTTGGAAATCTCAGGGTTCTGGTCTATCAGAGCCTCTATCTGCATAGGGCCGTAAACAGCCTTGCTCTTAGGGAATGTGTAGAGAACTATCTGACCGTAGTTGTCGCCGTCGTTTCTTGCAATGAGAAGCGAGGTCATATTTCTCTTGCCCTTAGGAGTATATGGTATAGAGTTTACAAACTCAGCGTCTTTTTCGCCCGGAAGCTTGAGTATATAGTAGTTAGGAGTCATTTCTTTTTCGTCCTTGCCGTATATCTCATTTGCTATTGACCATATATCCTCGTTCTGATAGAAAGCATTGACATCATTCATATGATATCTTTCGTAGATTGTAGCCTGTATATCAAACATTGTGTTCGGATATCTGACATGAGCCTTAACCGCTTCGTCCATTTCATCAAAGTTCTTGAACAGCTTAGGATATATCTTCTGCAGTGTCTTTGCTATAGGGTCGCTGTCATCAACCACATAGTAGCTGGTGTCGCCGTTATATGCGTCTATAACTACCTTTACAGAGTTTCTGATATAGTTTGTGCTGCTCTGCTGGCTGTACGGCTCCGAGTACGGATAGCTTGATGTTGTTGTATATGCGTCATATATCCAGTACAGTCCGCCGTTTGCAGTAACCATATACGGATTTTTGTCATATGTCAGATAAGGCATTATCTTCTTGACTCTTGATGTGATGTTTCTGTTGATAACAATCTTTGAGTCGCTGGTTATATTTGATGAAACCAGCAGCTTGAGTGATCTTTCTCTGATTGAGAACAGACATCTGTTTGCAAAGTTCATCCTGATACCCGCTGTACCTGAGTACTTGGTGTACTGGTTTGCCTCATCTCCCGGATAGTCAAACTCTTCTTCATCGGTGCCTACAAGGATATAGTCGTTTGTAAGCTGACCGAAGTATATTGCAGGGTTGTCAATCTGGATTTCATCAACCGATGACTGAGGCGGAATATCTCCGACAAGCACATCCGGCTGTCCGCTCGATGTAACCTTGTCAACTCTTGATAATGTCACGCCGTAGCCGTGAGTATATTTGATGTGTCTGTTAAGCCACGTATCGCTTATCTTGCTTCCGTCGATGTCAACCTCTCTTGCCGCAAGGAATGTCTGTGTATATTCACCGTTCACATAGTATCTGTCTACAAATACGTCATTGAAGTTATAGTATGTTCTGATAGCCTGCGTCTGATTGTAGAATTTGTTTGCAGGTGAATAGTCATTTATTCTGATGTTTGTTATGGTTTCAGGGTTGTTGTTGATATCAGTGCTGTCAAGGTTCTTGCTTGCAGCAAATGATTTGGTTGTAACATTGTCAACACCGTATGCGTACTGTGTATACTCTATATTTCTCTCAAGGTATTTGCTTTCCTTGTTTAATTCGTCAGGTGATACAACATAGTTCTGAACCAGTACCGCTCCGCCTGCTCCCACAAGTCCCACAAGTATCATAATTATAGGGACGATTGCTATTGTCTTGACCTTCTTTTTGCTTATTCCGATTATGAAGCCTGCCGCTCCCAAAAGCGAAAGGCCTGCAAGGACTCTGTACATCCACAGAGTAACCGTCACGTCTGTATAGCCTGCTCCGTATACCGCACCCGTATGGTTGTAAAGCAGGTCGTACTGCTTGAGGAAAAAGTCCACTGCCAGCATTACGAAGAATATAACGCCTACAACTATAAGCTGCTTCGATGCGATGTGCAGAAGCTGGTTGAAGTTGTCGCTGTCAAACTGTTTTTTCTTTCTTGCAGGTCTGTGCACAGGACCTCTGCCGCCAAACGACTCTGCAAACTTGCCAAACATATCGCCAAGACCGCCAGCATTGTCAAAGCCTGCAAAACCTGAACCCTGCTGCGACGATTCATCATCAAAACTGTCTTCTCCTGCATCTTCAAATACGGTTGGTTTTCTCATTGACAGCAGCATCGCATAATAAATAAGGGTGATTATTATAAATGCTACTGACAGAGCTATGATTATGCCGTTGACCTCTTTGATAAACGGCAGTTTAAATACATAAAGCGAAATATCGTTATTATACAACGGGTCTGAAATATCGAAATCAGTGCTCTTTGCAAAGTTCAGCCATTTGTACCACAGGTTTGACACGCAGAAGTAGGTTGCAACACAGGAGAAAATTCCTGCCAGCACCCAGCTTATTATGTTCATAGCTTTCTCATTAGGCGCATCTAAGGATTCAACTTTTTTGTAATATCCCTTTTTGAGCAGCTTCAGGTAAATATATACCAGAAATCCCACTACGATAAAGACCGGAACTCCGATTTTTATCTGAGTTAAAAGCTTAGTAAAGAATACGCTCACATATCCCAGTTCTTTGAACCAGAGAAAGTCTGTGATAAATCCCACTAAGGCAAATACCAGAAGCAGAAATGCAATTACCGCCAAAACTATCCATCTGGCTTTTGATCCTCTTTTCTTTTTTTCCAAAATCTTTCCTCCTAAAAAATATTATTGATTAAAACTCAGGAAAAGATACCTCTAATCCAGTTTTCTATAACTGTAAGTTTCGGTTCTATGAACTGCGCCGCTGCGGACTCAGGGAACTGGAACCTTATAATCATCATCGCAATCATAAATGCAAGTATTACAGCCAGTATAACTATTACAACGGTTGCCGCTCTGCCTCCTGCAGAAACCGGCTCATCTTCTTCGTATTCATCGGTTTCCTCAGGCTCGCTGCTCCAGAAGTTGTCGTCCTTGAAATCTCCCAGATGAAACTCCCCTGTCTGCTCTTTGACTCTGCGGCCGCGTTTTTTCTTTGGTGCATCTTCGGCTGCCGCAGTTTCCTGCTGCTCCTGCGGTTCCTCCGGCTGCTCCTCTTCGGAAATATCCTGCACCTTTGGCAGCTCCTGCTCTGCTGTTTCTTTTACTTCCTCCGGTGCAGACTCCGGCTCGTTTGTTTTGGCAGCCTGTACCTCTGCAGACTCCTCTGAAACATCTTCTGTATCAGGAAGCTCTTCCACTATTTCCTCTACGTTTTTGTAGTCTTCTTCTATTTTTTTGTCGAGAGCATCTATTCCAAACTGCTCCTCTGCTTTTTTGAGGAACTCGGCAAACTGATCTCTGCTTATCTGCTGTGTGGCAACTCTTACCTTTTCGGGTGACTGCGACTGTGCCGCATCCTCTTCAAGCTGCTGCTCCAGATTGTCACTGTTAAACAGAAGCTCTCTTGCTCTTGCCATTTCCTCTATCTGATTTACAGGCTGCTCTGTCTCAGGTGCAGATTCCATTGTCTGCTCCTGCTTATTTTCGGGCGCCTGCTCCTCAGGCTGCTTCTCCGCCTCTGCTTCCTGTGCAGGTTCAGGAGGCCACTGACCCGAAATATCATCTTCGTCTACTTTGAGAGGGATTTCTGTTTTCGGAGCTACCGGTATGTACTCTGTCTTTTCGGCCTCTTTGCGCTTCCTGCGTCTTCTCGCAAGTCCTGTTTCCTCTGCCTGAGGCTGCTCCTGCTCCTCAGGGTCCTCGTCAAGTACGATTTCTTTATTTACGTTGTCAAGGTTATACGCCTCAAGACGAAGCTCTCTTTCTTCCTTGGCTTTTCTGACTCTTTCGTGCTCCTTGTTCAAAAGCTCCTGGAACTCAGCGTTCTTTTTGCTGAAAGTATAGAAGTCGTCCTCTCTGCTGCCGAATTTATCTGCGGACTTGCGCTCCGCAGGCTGTACAGCGCCTGACGGGTCAAATACAAAATCGCTTACAGGCTCATAGTTTCTGCCCGGCAGACGTGAAGCCTCTGAAATTCTGTCGTTTACTGTTCTTTCTTTTTTGACTCCGAGAAGATCTCCCCAGTCAAAGCTTGCAGCGTCTTCTGTTTTTCTCTGCTGCCTGTTGAAATCACCCAGATCCCATTTAAAGTCAAAGTTCTCTTTAGTCTCAGGTACAGTATTCGGGTCAAAGACTATTTCTCTGTTCTCCGGTTCCTGTGTCTTTTTTTCAACTTTTGTCCCGCATACAGGGCAGAAATTATCATTATCAAGAAGCTCTTTGCCGCAATTTCTACAATACATTATTTCCCTCCGTCTTGCTGTCTATATCGTAACTCTAAGGTCTGTCTAAAATTCTGAATATTACTTTAGATTATACTACAAAACAGTGTCTATGGCAATTCCATAGACACTTAAAATTCCCCGCACGGCCTATTTTTTTACAGGCGCTTCCCGCTTTTAGCTATAATCCTGCATATCGGATAAAGCGCTGCAAACAGCAGAGCGGCCATAATTAAATACCAGCAGCTTTCAAGGTGAAGCCCTCTCAGCACTCCGCTGTAATCAGAAGCCGTTGCAATCGCATTTATACTCATGTGGGCAAATACCGGCACCCACAGTTTCTGATAGGTTTCGTACACAAAGGCCAGAAACAGCCCCACTCCCACAGCGCGTATGCCCTGCACAAGATTAAGATGTATCACGGCCCATACCGCAGAGGACAAGATTGCCGAAAACCAGAAGCCGCTTATGCTCCTGAAGCTTTTAAATACAAGTCCTCTGAATACAAGCTCCTCCATAAGAGGCGCGCATATTACTATCGAAAGCACCGACAGCAGCAGGTTTCCGTCTTTTAATATTATTTCCACATTGTCAAAGACAGGGAATGCTCCCCATATAGCCGCAAGCTTTATGGCAAGTCCTATTGCAACAGAGGTAATAACAGCTCCCGCCGCCGTGCACAAAAGCCCCATGCCGCCGGTATCCCTGAGCCTTATTCTCTCGCTGCCTCTTTCGGGTCTGAACAGGAGTATGTAGGAGGGGATAAACAGAATAATCATTGCAATATCCATCAGTATATATGTAGTATTGCTCCAATCGCTTGTTTTTCCTCCGTCAAACACAGGAAACAGCGCCGTTCCTATTATCTTCTGAAGCTCATATACTGCTGCTGCCGCAGCCAGCGCGATTACAAACGGCAGAATTAAAGGCATTTCTCTTTTTTTCATTGTTCTTCGTTCCTTTCCTGAGAAGTTCTATATATATAGTGCAAAAAACGGCAAAAATGTTGCACGAAAAAGGACAGTTTTTAAAATTTATTCAAAAAAATTTTATTTTGCCTTGACAGTGTACTGTCTGTTATAGTACACTCAAGACACAAAAGAAAGGAGGCTGAAATGTTTCAGATAGATTCAAAGAGTCGTAAATCCATTTACGAACAGGTGATAGACAATATCAAAGAGCTTATTATGCGAAATGTACTGCCGCCTCAGAGCAAGCTTCCCTCTGTGCGCGAGCTTTCAAAGCAGCTTCTGATAAACCCGAACACTGTGCAGAAGGCATACAAAGAGCTTGAACGGCAGGGGTATATCTATACGTCTGCAGGACTTGGCACATTTGTATCCGAAATCGACACAAATGTACTGGATATGCAGAAATACAAGGACATTATAGAGCATATCAGATTCTATATAGAGGAGCTTTACTATATCGGGCTTACAGATGAGGATATACTCAGAGCTGTAGGCGAAATTATAAAGGAAAGGGGTGAGCATCTTGATTAAAGTTTCAAAGGTCGATAAGCATTTTGAAAATGTTCACGCGCTCAAAAGTGTTTCAATGTGCATCAGAAGGGGTTCTATATATGGTCTTGTCGGCACCAACGGCAGCGGCAAAACCACAATTTTAAAGCACATTACAGGAATTATAAGGCCTGATTCGGGCAGCATCACTTTAGACGGAAGAGCTATCTACGAGAACACTTCCGCAAAGCAGCGCATATGCTTTGTACCAGATGATTTATTCTTCTTCGGAAACTACAATCTTAACGATATGCGCAGGCTCTATGCCGGCATGTATCAGAAGTGGAACGGTCAGAGGTTTGATGCTCTTGTAAACGCTTTCGGCCTTGACCGCAGCAAAAAGATAATAAGGTTTTCAAAGGGTATGCAGAAACAGGCGGCTTTCACACTTGCCATATCGGCAATGCCCGATGCCCTTATTCTCGACGAGCCTGTTGACGGACTTGATCCTATAGTAAGAAGAACAGTATGGGATATCATAGTAAATGATGTTGCTGAAAGAGAAATGACAGTCCTGATATCATCACACAATCTCAAGGAGATAGAGGGCATCTGCGATACGGTGGGAATACTCTCGGCAGGAGAACTGGTGCTTGAAAGAGAGCTTGACGATCTCAAATCGAATATACACAAAGTACAGGTTGCCTTTGCAAAGCCGCAGCCAGACGTTTACAGCGCACTTAACATTCTCAGCCGAAACACCAGCGGCAGCGTAGATATGCTGATTGTCAGAAACAGCGCAGAGGAAATAGAAGACGCGCTCAACCCATACAGTCCGCTGATCCTGGATATGCTTCCGCTTACACTTGAAGAGATTTTCATTTATGAACTGGGAGGTGAAAAGAATGAATACAGCAGCATCCTGCTCTAAGCCAATCAGAACAATAATACTGAATGATTTCAGGAGATTCTGGGTTTTATCACTGGCTGAATTTCTGGTGCTTTTTCTTGCCACCACCGCAGCAGTAATTATAAATTACTCGAATCTTCAGTCCATAGCAATGTACATACAGTCAACTATGGATATGTCCAACGTGTTTATGACAGGCTCGGTCTACATATTTACAATGATTGCAGCGATTGTGGTTTTCAGATATATGCACCTTGTAAATGCTGCCGCCGTATGTCACAGCCTGCCTGTAACCAGAGGTCAGCTGTACATAGGGCATCTGATTTCCGGATATGTTCTTGCAGCTGCACCTGTTATAGTAAACAGTGCAATACTTATGATACTGTCAAAACCTGTATATTATGACGAGAATATGTACTACAGTTCCGCCACAGAAGCTATAAGAGGCAGAGATATGTTTACGGTAAAGGCCGTTCTTGTCACAATGCTTCTTCTGCTCCTGATTATGCTGTTTGTATATGTGATATCGGTATTTGCGGGTATGCTCTGCGGCACCTCCGTAATGCACATCATCGGTGCTGTCGGTCTTAATGTTCTGGCGCCCGCACTGCTTGCCTTTGTCTGTGAATATGCGCAGCTTTTCCTTTACGGGTTTTCGACATCATCGGCAATGCGCCACACAATCAAACTGTCCACGCCTGTACTTAGCATATCGTCTATGAGAGCCAGAGCCTTTCCGAATTCGGACAGCATAAATATTCTGCCTGTAATTGTATATATTCTCATAGCGGCTGTGATTGTCGCTGCAGGATACTTCCTCTACAGACAGAGAAAGCTTGAAAATGCGGCAGAACCGCTTGCTTTCAAAATCATGGTACCTGTAGTATGCGGTCTCATAACTTTCTTTGCGGCAACGCTTATCGGTCTGTTCGCAGGCGAAGAAAGCAGATTTTTCATATGGTTTATCGCAGGCACCGCTGTGTTTTATATACTGAGCCGTATGCTGGCGCTCAAGACAACAAGAGTTTTTAACAGAAACACGTTCAAAGCCTTTGGTGTATATGCGGTAATAATAGCGTTATTCATAAGTATATTTGCCTTTGATGTCACAGGTTATGAGAACAGAATACCAAAACAAGCGGACATCAAATCAGTATCAACCGATATACTTTCCCGGTATATACAGACTGACCGGAAAGCAAACCGTGCTGAATTCACTTCAAAGGAGAACATAGAGAATATCAGAAATCTCCACAGGGAGTTTCTCCTGCGGAAATCCGGCGCAGTAATCTCCGGAAGTCTGGATTCTTTCCTTGGGGATTCGGAGAGAAGCTGCAGCTACACGCTCAAAAACAGCCATACTTTAAAGAGAAGCTATGATGCATCTTTTGACTTCATAAAAAACAGCAGGGCAATCAAAGCAATCTACGAGTCTGACGAATACAAGGATATATACTCGCTGTATAACAATGATTTCCTCAATGATTTGAGCAATGTTTCAGTATCGCTGGTGTCATATACATCCGATGAATATTACTCAGCAGAGATAAAAACTGCAGAAATTGACGGACTGATTGCCGCTATTGAAAAAGATTTTAAGGGCAGAACCTTTGAAGAGGAACTTGATGCAAACAAAGCTCTCGGAGCTATAGAGATTTCTCTGTCCGGTCCTGACAAAGACGGAGATTATGGCAGCTGTAACAGAATTCCTGTGCTTGACAGTGATACAAACACAATACGCTGGCTTAAAAAGCACAGCTATTATTCAGAGATTGACCCCTCAGAATATATTGTAAAAAGCGCATCGCTGTTTAATAATTCCAATGACAGTACCCTTGATATTTCAAAGAGGTTAAAAGGAAAAACGCTTAAAGAAATTCGGAAGCTTTACCCCTGCGTAGCCGAGGAGGCAGGCGCATACTATGAACTGTCCCTCGATCTGAAGCGAAAGGGATCTTCAACGACATACTATTATTCTATGTCCTATTCAAAGGAAACACTTCCGGAAGATTTCAGAGATCTAATTTTAAAATAGAAATAATAAAGGCGCAGTCTGCAAATGCAAGCTGCGTCTCCTATTTTCTGTCTGCCACGAAATCTCTAAAGGCTGCCGCTGCGGGAGATAAATAGGCATCGTTGTTCTGTACCATAAAAAATTCCCGCCTGTACGGCGGATATTCAATCTCTAGAATTGATATATCAAGCTTCATAAGCATATCCATGTAAGGAACCACGGCAATTCCAAATCCTCCTGCCACCAGACCCGCAATAACCTGATCCTCCTCGTTTTCGCACGAAATCTGCGGCTTTGCCTCTATATCTTCAAACAGTCTGTCTACCACGTTTCGTATTCCTGAGCCTTTTGCAAAATATATCTGAGGATAAGGCAGGGTTTCCTCAAGGCTCACAGCCTTGCGCTCTGCAAGAGGGTGTCCTTTTGGCACTATAACAACAAGCTTCTGTTCGTGTACAGGGATTGCTGTCATATTCAGCTCCGGCTTTGGCGCAGAGCTGAACACAAGGTCAAAAGCTCTGTCCGAAAGTCCCTTAATCAGAGGCTCCGTCCTCTCTGTATGGAAAGTAAACTGAATGTTTTTTCCGGGGTTTTCTCTGATAAATTCCGCCGCAAGCTGCGGTATAAAATCAATTCCGAGAACCCGCAGAAATCCAAGTCTTATGAGTCCCTCTCCTCTGGCGCTTTTCTTCATGGAAGCAACTCCCTCATCAAGTGTAGCAAGAGTTCTTTTAGCCGTATCGAGAAATTCCTCGCCAAATCTCGTCAGAACTGTATTCCTGCCTTTCTTCTCAAAGAGCTGTACGCCCAGTTCTTTTTCCATCTGACGCATGGCGTGGCTTAAGCTGGGCTGTGAAATACACAGAATTTCCGCCGCCTTTGTATAATGCTGCACCTCCGCAAGCTTAACAAAATATCTGATATAGTCTAAATTCATATAGGTCTCCCTCCTTTTTTCATTATACTATAATCCATAGATACAAACTATAGTTTAATCAAAACTATCAATTTGTTTTAATGTGTTTTTTGTGATACAGTTAAATCAGTTGCAATAAGCAGCGGGAAAGGACTTTATTTATGAAACGCAAAGAAACATTGGACGACCGGCCTGTAATTCCCGGAGAGGCGGCTCTCGGTATTGCCCTCGTTATAAACACATTGGGCGTGATACTGATGCTTTACTCCGGCTCGGGGATATCCGCCATTTCCAGTGTTCCCTACGCTTTTTCCAGAGTTTTTCCTGTATTCACGCTTGGCACATGGACATATCTGTTTCAGGGAGTACTTGTATTAAGCCTTATGATTATGAGGCGAAAATTCATTCCCTCATATATGTTCAACTTCGTCATAGGCTTTATCTTCGGCAAGCTGCTGGATTTACATTCACTGTGGGTTGACGCACTTCCCGATTCGCTTCCATGGCGCATAGCATATTTTGTAATAAGTTATGTAATGATATGCATAGGAATTGCGCTGTGCAACCGCTGCGGGCTTCCCATCACTCCTACCGATCTGTTTCCGAGGGAGCTTACAGTCATTACATCACTTGGCTATTCAAAAATAAAGATAGGCTTTGATGCGCTCTGCATTACGGCAACCGCCGCAATGACCTACTTTGCCCCGGGCCATATATCGGGACTTGGCATAGGCACTGTACTTGCGGCTCTTAATATGGGAAAGATTATCGACATATTCGGTACTCAGATGGACAAAAGATTTACATTCAGAGCATATCTGCCGGAGCAGGCAGAACGGCTGCTGAGAGCAGCAGCTAAATAGAGACTTGTTTTCAAGGAGGTTATCATATGAACACTTTTTTAATACTGGTGACATACAAAACCAGACCGGGAGTCAGAGAAGAATTTTTAAATAAAATATATGCTTCAGATATTCTTAAAAAAATCCATCAGGAGGACGGCTGTATTTCCTACAGCTATTACCTTGATGCAGACGATTCCGACACAATACTGCTACTTGAGGAATGGGAGTCTGAAGCCTGCCAGAAAGCACATATGCAGACACTTCATATGAAGGAGTTTATGCCTGTTAAAGAATCCTATGTATCTGTTACAAAGGTACGAAAAATACAGCTTTAATACTTAGGAAGCGGATATCTACCGCCGTTTCCTAATATATATATAGATATGATGGCTTCCGCCTGATATACTGCAATGCGGGAGCTGTCAACATCCTCCCTTAACATTTCGTGAATTATATCATACGAAGAATAGAGCCCTGCATCAGTTGCAAGGCTCTGTTTTTCAGTTAAAGCAGCATTCTGTCATTATCTATTTCGAATTTTTCCACAAGCTTTTCGACAGTCATTTCATCACGGTCCTGCCCTGAGATATCCATAACTATCCTGCCCGCCTGCATCAGAATTGTTCTGTTGCCGTGTTCAAGGGCAGCTTTCATATTGTGAGTTATCATCATTGTACACATTCCGCCCTCGCCTGCAAACTTATCCGTAAGCTCAAGGACTTTCTTTGCAGCAGACGGGTCAAGAGCCGCAGTATGCTCATCTAAAAGCAGCAGCTTAGGCTTTGAAATCACTGCCATAAACAGTGTAAGCGCCTGTCTCTGTCCGCCGGAAAGAAGTCTTGCCTTTTCTTTCATTCTGTCTTCAAGACCCATTCCCAGCATAGAAAGCTTCTCTCTGAAAAGCTCTCTGTCCGCTTTGTTTATGCCTGCCTGCAGGCCTCTGCTTCTTGTCTTGTTATATGCAATAGACAGGTTTTCCTCGATAGTCATATCAAAGGCAGTACCCTTTAGAGGGTCCTGAAAAACACGCCCTATATATCTTGCTCTTTTGTGTTCAGGGAGCTTTGAAAGCTCTATACCGTCAAGCATAATGCTTCCGCTGTCTGACGGAAATACTCCCGCAATAGAGTTCATAAGCGTGGATTTGCCTGCGCCGTTACTGCCTATTATTGTAATGAAATCCCCCTCTCTGCCGTGAAAGTCGATACCGTCAAGGGCCCTAAGCTCATTTATTGTACCTTTTCCGAAAGTTTTCACAAGGTTTTCTATTTTAAGCATTTTTTCTGCCCCCTTTATCCTTTTTTCTAAACAGGGAGAAGTTCTCACCCAGAAGTCCCATAGAAAGAGCGATTGTAACGATTATCGCCGATACCAGCTTCAGATCTGTCGGTGGCATACCTATGTAAAGCGCAATCGCTATTACCATTCTGTAAAGCACTGCTCCCAGAGCCACCGCAATGAGCCTCCTGATAAGGCTGCGTGTTCCGAATATAACCTCGCCGATGATTACCGACGCCAGCCCTATAACAACCATTCCGACGCCCATACCGACATCTGAATATCCCTGATACTGCGCCAGCATGCCGCCTGCAAGACCTACAAGGCCGTTTGATACGGCAAGTCCCAGAAGCTTCATATTATCACTGCTGATACCGTAGGCTCTGACCATTTCCTCGTTGTCGCCTGTAGCGCGGAGTGCAAAGCCCTTGCGCGTATTTAAAAATCCGTACATGAGAGCAATTATAACGGCTGCAATAATCGCCCCTATAATTATCGAGCTGTATTCAAAGCCGCCGAATAAATCTCCCGCTTTTCTGTATATGGTAGGTACGTTGTTGAGATTAACGTTGGCCTTGCCCTGTATTCTTAAATTAATTGAGTAAATTCCCAGCATTACAAGTATACCCGCAAGCAAAGGCTGTATCTTGAGCTTGGTATTAAGCAGCGCTGTAATAGCTCCCGCTCCCATACCCAGCACAAATGAAGCCGCCAGCGCCAGTATGCACATAAGCGCCTGCATATGCGGGCTCATATCTGCCGCGGCAGTGCATATTACCGCCGATATTGCAGCGCCCGTAACTATGCTTCCGTCAACCGTAAGATCAGGTGTATTAAGTGTTCTGAATGATAAAAATACTCCAAGGGCCAATATTGAATATATCAGCCCTAGTTCCAATGATTCCAATAAGATAATGATTAGCATTTGTACTGTCCTTTATAAATCCTCTTTTGCAAGATCTGTTGCTTTACTTAATATTGATTCAGGAATTTCAACTCCGATAGCTGCCGCTGTCTCGCTGTTAATGTAGATACCTGTTTCGTCCATTGTTCTTACAGGCATAGTTGCTGTGTCAGCTCCGTTAAGAACCTCAACAACCATATTTGCTGTCTGCTGTCCTAGGTATTCATAGTCAACACCTGATGTTGCAAATGCTCCGTCCTTTACCATTGAGTCCGCGCCTACATAAAACGGTATTTTTGCCTTTGTGAACACTTCATTTGCAGTAGCTATTGATGTTGCAACAGTATTGTCTGTAGGTGAGAATACGATGTCGCATTTCTTTGCAAGGCTCTGTGCCGCTGTCTGAATTTCGTTGGCGCTTGTAATAGCTGTTTCGATTACTTCAAAACCGTTGGCATCTGCATACTCTTTAAGGCTCTCAACTGTTGCAACTGAATTTGTTTCACTTGAGTTGTAAAGCGCGCCTATAGTTTTAAATCCCGGTGTCAGCTCTTTGGCAAGGTCTATTATCTGACCCACGTCAATTGCATCTGATGTTCCTGTAATGTTTCCTCCCGGATTTTCAAGGTCTGAAACAACCTCTGCCGCTACAGGGTCAGTAACTGCTGAGAATATGATTGGAATATCTTTTGTTTCGCCCATGGCAACCTGTGCAGCAGGAGTTGTTATTGCTACAATCACATCAACCTTGTCCGCAACAAAGCCCTGGCATATAGTCTTAAGGTTTGACTGCTCGCCCTGTGCATTCTGATAATCTATTGTTATGTTTTCGCCGTCTACATAGCCCTCTGCTTCAAGCTCTGCTATGATTGACTCTCTGATCTGGTCTAAAGATGTGTGCTCCATAAGCTGCACAAGACCGATTTTGAATGTTTCACCGTCGTCCGATAAGCTGCTCTGCTGTCCGCAGCCTGTAAACATCGCTGTTATCACCATAAGTGCTATAAGGGTAATTGCCATCAGTTTCTTTTTCATTTGTTTTGTTGTCCTGTATCTCCTCGTACAGAACTCTCCTTTCTTTTTTGTGTGTCTAAGATGTCAGGAGTCTCTGCAAACTGTCGCAGGCTGTAAAATAAAAAACGCCTGTCCTCACTCAAGGACAAGCGTATGCCTGCGGTACCACCTTGTTTAACGGAAAATCCGTTCTCTCTGCAGAGTGCCGTCACACTCCCTGCCCGTCACGCCGGCATCACGTCTTGGCTACTTGGCAAATACCGTTCACCTCGCCCTCGGAGGCCCATTTACTGAAACTGCATTTATCCGGATCACACCGCCCCGGACTCTCTGGGAAACCGTACCTCAGTTTTACTTCCTCGTCTTCGGTTTGTTCTTATTTATTTGGTATGGTCATATATTACCACTCATTTTTTGTGCTGTCAACTATTTTTTAAAAACTTTTTTGTGTTTTTTCACAAATTATTTATCTAAAGCAGTTTTCATATATGTCAACAAAGCCGGTTACAAAGTCTGCCTGTCTTCTGGCTTCTTCGCTGCCGCCTGTAATCTGCCAGCCGTAATTGCTGTAAAAGTGATATGTATGACAGTTGAGAGGCCTTAAATCAAATTCCTGCTGTATCAGCGCAATGCCTTCGGCATAGTCCTGTTTGAGCCTCTTCATAGCCTTTGCAGGTTTCTTAAATACAGCATACCCGTATATATTGGCTCCGATTTCAAAGTCAGGGCTTTTTTCAAGAAAGTAATCTGTGTCCACATCGCCTACAGTACCCGTTCCGTATTCCTTTATATACATACGATCCAGCGCCGGAACATATCCGTTCATTGCAAGCACAAATCTTCCTGCTGCAAAAATCACTATAGCAAGAACCACCAGCTTGAACGCTCTATCCCATTTTTTCCTTTGTCTGTCCAGTTCAGACTGCTTCACAACACTAAGAAGATTCTCCTCCGACTGTCTCTCAATCTCACTGTCCTCAAGGTGCCTGCCTGCAAAGAATTCATTCAGCGATATCCCCAAAACACTGCACAGCTCCTGCAGGTTTGAATAGTCTGGCAGATTGATGCCACGCTCCCACTTGCTGACGGCGTTGATGCTTACTCCCAGCTTCTCTGCAAGCTCGCTCTGAGTCATTTCCTTGTTTTTTCTGCATGAAGCAATGAATTTTCCTATATCTCTCTGGTCCATACTCTACCTCCCTCTGAAAAAACAATACCATCCGCCTCAGCAAATGAACACACATCACAGGTTTAATCCTTATGTTTCCTGAAACTGACTGTTGTAAATCTCGCTGTAAAGCCCACCTTGTTCAAGCAGTTCCTCGTGTCTGCCCTGCTCTGCGATTTTTCCGTCACGCATAACAATAATAAGGGAAGCATTTCTTATAGTCGAAAGCCTGTGAGCAACAATGAAGCTGGTCCTGCCCTCCATAAGTCTGTCAAAGGCCTCCTGTATCTGAAGCTCTGTCCTCGTATCTATATTGGAGGTTGCCTCATCAAGTATCAGCATAGGCGGTGAAATAAGCATTACTCTTGTGATGCACAGCAGCTGTTTCTGTCCCTGACTCAGACTGTCCTCATTTAAAACAGTGTCAAGACCGTCAGGCAGTTTCTCTATGAACTCCCAGCTGTGAGCCTCCTTTGCAGCCTTTATTATCTCATCCTCAGAAGCCTCAGGTTTTCCAAAGGCTATGTTTGCTCTGACAGTATCGTGTTTAATCCATGTATCCTGCAGTACCATTCCGAAGCTTTCCCTTAGTGAATGTCTTGAAATATCAGTTATCGGAGTTCCGTCAATTCTGATACTGCCTCTGTCTGCATCATAAAATCTCATGAGCAGATTTATAAGGGTGGTTTTGCCGCAGCCCGTAGGTCCTACTATTGCAACTCTCATTCCCGGAGTTACATTGAGGCTGAAATCCTCTATGAGCGGACTGTCCTTGACATAGCTGAAATTCACATCGTCAATATCAACCTCGCCCTTTATGTCCTGCAATACATTCTCACTGCCCGGCTCCTCCTCCGGCTGCTCAAGCAGCTCAAAAATTCTCGCCGCGCAGGCAAGGGCATTCTGCATTTCGGTAACAACCGAGCTTATATCATTAAAGGGCTTCATATACTGATTTGCATAAAACAGCATAATCGTAAGTCCGCCTACGGTAAGCGCCCCGCCTGGAATAATCAGCACTCCGACAAGCGCAACTCCCGCGTATATTATATTATTCACAAATCTGGTACATGGGTTTGTAAGGCTGCTGTAGAATACAGCTTTCTGGCTGTACTCCTTTAGCTCCTCATTGATTTGCCTGAACTGTCCCGAGGCTCTTTTTTCATATCCAAAAGCCCTTACCGTTTTCTGTCCGCTTATCATTTCCTCCGCCAGCGCCGTCTGCACGCCTCTTGCCTCACTTTGTTTTCTGAACATATTAAATGAGCGGGAGGCTATGAATTTTGCAATCAGAAAGCTCAGCGGCGTCAGCAGTATTACCAGCAACGTAATCCATACATTCTGCATAAACATAAACACAAGCGTGGCTATAACTGTAACGACACTGACAAAAAGCTGCGTAAATCCCAGCAGCAGACCGTCCGAAAGAATATCGGCATCTGCAATAATGCGGCTGACAATATCCCCCGAAGCATGCCTGTCAAGATACGACAGCGGCAGCTTCTGTATATGATTTATCGCCTTTGACCGTATATCCTGCACAACCCTGTAGGTCATGCGGTTGTTGATAAGGTTCATAATCCAAAGAAGCACAGCGGCTCCCGCTGCAACTATGATTATCTGCCGCAGGTACACCCACATATTATCAAAGAACACATTGTGCTCCGATATGATTTCATCTATGGCATTACCGAAAAGCACCGGAACATAAAGCTGCAATATAACTGAAGCCGCCGCAAGAAGTAGGCTCAGCACCAGCAGCCATTTATAGCCTGCAATAAACTTCATCAGTTTGCGCAGGGTTTTGCGGCTTTCGCCTTTTTTCTTATCCTTACTGCTCATTCTGCACACCTTTCTTCCGGGAACTGCGAGTAATAGATTTCACGATAAGTTTCACAGCTATTCATAAGTTCCTCATGACTGCCTTTGCCTGCCATAACGCCGTTATCCAGCACTATTATAATGTCGGAGTTCCTGATGGCCGAAATCCTCTGTGAAACAATAAACACAGCGGCCTGACGCTCCATATTATGCAGAGCCTTCCTGAGCGCCGCCTCTGTAGCAAAATCCAGTGCGCTGAAGCTGTCATCAAAAATCAGTATTTCCGGCTCTTTGACGAGAGTTCTTGCAATGGAAATACGCTGTCTCTGACCTCCCGAAAGGTTGCCGCCGCTTCGCTCAAGCTCGAAATCAAGCTGCCCGGGTTTACCTGCCGCAACATCTTTTGCCTGCGCTGTTTCAAGTGCTTTCCATAGTTTCTCATCATCGGCTTTTTCATTTCCCCATCTGAGATTATCCCTGATGCTGCCTTTAAACAGGACTGTTTTCTGCTGTACAATTCCGCACCTTTTTTCAAGGGTTTCCTTTGAATAATTCTTAATATCAGTACCGTCTATAAGGACTTTGCCCTCTGTGGCATCATAAAATCTGGCAATCAGATTTACCAGTGTGGTTTTGCCGCTTCCCGTACCCCCTATAATTCCTGCGGTCTGACCGTTCTCAACTGCAAAGGATATGTTTTTAAGACTCGGAGCTGCGGCATTCTCATAACTGAAAGTCACATCAGCAAACTCAACAGCAGGATTTCCTGCTTCGTACGAAACAGTATCCGCTTCGGGATATTCCATATCCGGCTTCATATCAAGAACTTCTGATATGCGCCCTGCGCATGCCACCGATTTGTTCAGCGTTATAATCAGCGCTGCCAGCTTGATGAGCTCAACAATAATCTGCATCATATAGTTATACAGTGCGACAGTCTCTCCCTGCTGCAGATTCCCCAGATTGACCTCTATCGCTGCTTTGTCAATCAGAATTACCGCCGCTATATTTATCATGGCATAAGTAAGAGGATTAAGCACTGCGGAGATTTTTCCCACAAATTCATTGAGCCTTGTAAGCTCCCTGTTGCTGTCCTCAAACTCTCCCGCTGCATATTTCTCGCGGCAGAATGCCCTTATCACACGAACTCCTGTAAGGTTTTCTCTTGTAAGCTCTGTTATCCTGTCAAGCCCCGCCTGCACTTTTTTGAAAAGCGGTATGCTGACAAGCATAATGGCAAAAATCACTGCAAACAGCACCGGTACTGTGACTGCAAATATAACGGCGCATTTAACATTAACGGTAAACGCCACAGCAGTTGCTCCAAGCACAATAAACGGACTTCGAAGAATCAGCCTCAGACACATATTGACACCGCTCTGCACCTGATTTACGTCGTCGTTTATCCTTGTAATCAGAGTGTCGCTGCCTGCCCTGTCAAGCATGGAAAAAGAAAATTTCTGGATATGATCAAACATTGTCTGTCTGAGAGATGCTCCGAAGCCTGCAGAAGCTCTGGCTGCAAAAAACTGTGCCGTAACGCTGCACAAAAGCCCCAGCAGCGCCATAGCAAGCAGAATTGCGGCGCACCTGAATATAAAGGTGTAATCCTGCTGCGCCACTCCTGTATCTATCATTTTGGCAACAACAACAGGCACCATAAGGTCAAAGGCCACCTCAAGCAGCTTGAACAGCGGCGCCAGTATGCTTTCTTTTGTATATGGTTTAAGATATTTAATAAGATTTTTCATACATTATTCCTTTGTGTTTTTTACATAGATAGTATAGCACATTAATGATGATATTAATATTATTGTTTATCCCCCTCTTATTGTAAGCTTCTCTGTTTAGTGGTACAATAACAAATAAATCTGTGACTTCGTAAACGGAGGTGCTCTGAAATGAAATTAAAATCTTTTTTATTGGTAATACTGGTTGTTTTATGTCTTATCCCTGCCGCAGCCTGCAATGACGCTCCGGCCGGGCCCCCTGAACCCGAAAAAGAATCAGCGCTTGATATTCTTCAGGAAGAAATCAGAGACAGCGGCAGCATTCTCGGCGCAGCTTTTATCGGATATATCGCCGACAAAGAAACAGATGAAGATGTTATGTCCTTTTTAGACAGCAGCGCCTATGCAGATAAATATCCGTTTTTATGTCAGAAGCAGGCCTGCAGCTTTGTTTCATATGAGGGCGATGAGCTTTATGCTCTTGTGCCGGCAGACGATACCTGTTCAATACTCATATGCGGCACTACTCTTACGGAAACATGTGAATACATAGATGAACCTGATAATGTAATCTTCGAAGGCAGACCGGGAGAAGCAGTTCTTCTACGCTGCAATTTCAGTGATATATATTCAAATACTGTAATATATGTAACCGACGGCTCTGACAAATACACATTCCATCCCGGAGTTTCCTTAAATGACAGCACTGTTGCCATGGAGGACGGTTATTATGATTTTACACTCCCTGCCACCTCCGGACAAAGTGATACTGAAATTGCCTCAGAACTGCTCCGCGAAAGAGCCAAAGTAAAGCAGGGGCTTGAACAGGGCATGAAACTGCTCTATCTTGACGAAAAACAGGAAATAAACGGTGTTGACTGTATGCTGTTTGCTATGGGGACAGATCACTCTGATCATTTTGTACGGGAAGAACTGTTTGCCGTTTCAGACAATATTGTATATATCTATGATGCTGTTGATGATGAATGGACTCTTCTGGACAACTGATCAGCCCATGCCTGTAAAACAGCATATGTATCAAAAGGAGTAACATAAAAATGAAAAAACTTTTACTGACTCTTGCAGTCACTCTGTTCTTTGTATTTCCGCTGTGTTCCTGCGCTGCAGAGGTTCCAAAGGCGCTTACAGGAGAATGGGAATGTCAGGACAGTTCCTACGGCTGTGAAGCAGGCTACGGCTATCTGGCGCTCAGAATTGAAGAAAACGGACATTTCAGTCTTTATGATGCAGAAGCAGGAAATCCCGGCATATCCGGTACTATGAAAGGGTCGGCAGATGCACTTACCGGAACTGTTAAGATAAACTGCGGAAGCGATGATTTTGACCCTCCTGCCTGCTGGGATATTGAAGAAAAAGACACACTGGAATTTGAAGCAGTCACACCGGGCCGCATAAAACTCTCACACAACGGCAAAAGCCTGAGCTTTGCCAACTATATATCAGAAGACGATTTCACTTCTTTCAGACTCGCCGACAGGTCTGAAAACTACAAATGGGAGTATGATATGAAAGGTGGCGGAAAAATAAAGCTTAAAGTCACGACAGAGCCTGACCCCGATGCTGTCAAATGGCAGCATTATACCGTCGAGGGCATATCTGCGGGCGATGTGCTTCTTACTATGAAATACCGCAGCGGTGACGACGTAATATATACCGTAATCTTTGATCTTACTGTTACAGATGACGGCAATGTCAGAGAAAACGGCCGCGACGGAGACATTGACGATGCCATAACCTCATAGAAATACCGCTTCGGAGCAGTTCCGAAGCGGCTTTATGTTTATATGTCTATCTTGTACTTGTTCTGTATTAATCTACCTTTGGCATTGTTGCGAAGCTTGCTTCAAGCTCCTCGTCTGTAGGTATGTAGTCTGACATTTCGCCATTGTGGAATTTTTCGTATGCGTACATGTCGAAGTAGCCTGTACCTGTAAGTCCGAAGAGTATTGTTTTTTCTTCGCCTGTTTCCTTGCATTTAATTGCTTCGTCTATTGCAACCTTGATTGCGTGGCTGCTTTCAGGTGCAGGAAGTGTCCCTTCGGTTCTTGCAAACAGCTCCGCTGCTTCAAATATGCTTGTCTGTTCAACTGCTCTTGCTTCCATATATCCGTCATGGTAAAGCTGTGAGAGCGTAGGGCTCATGCCATGGTATCTAAGACCGCCTGCATGATTTGCCGACGGAATAAATCCGCTTCCCAGCGTATACATCTTAGCCAGTGGGCAAACCTTACCTGTATCGCAAAAGTCATATCCGAAAGTTCCTCTTGTAAGGCTTGGGCATGATGCAGGCTCTACAGCTATGAACTGATAATCTGCTTCGCCTCTGAGCTTCTCGCCCATAAACGGTGAAATAAGGCCGCCGAGATTGGAGCCGCCGCCTGCGCAGCCTATGATAACATCAGGCTTGATACCGAACTTGTCCATTGCCAGCTTTGCCTCAACGCCTATTACGGACTGATGCAGAAGCACCTGATTAAGAACGCTGCCCAGAACATATCTGTAGCCCTCTCTGCTTGTAGCTGCTTCTACTGCCTCTGAGATTGCGCAGCCAAGGCTTCCTGTTGTTCCCGGAAATTCCTCGTTTATTTTTCTTCCGATATTGGTATTCATTGACGGTGACGGTGTAACCTTTGCGCCGTAGGTTCTCATAACCTCTCTTCTGAACGGCTTCTGTTCATATGAAACCTTAACCATATATACATCACAGTCAAGGTCAAGATATGCGCATGCCATTGACAGAGCAGTACCCCACTGTCCTGCGCCTGTTTCTGTTGTAACACCTTTTAGTCCCTGCTGTTTTGCATAATATGCCTGAGCTATGGCTGAGTTCAACTTATGGCTTCCGCTTGTGTTGTTACCCTCAAATTTATAGTAAATCTTTGCCGGTGTATCAAGCTTTTTCTCTAAGCAATACGCTCTTGTCAGAGGTGACGGTCTGTACATCTTGTAGAAATCAAGGATTTCCTGCGGTATAGGGTAGTATCTGGTGTCGTTGTCAAGCTCCTGCTTAACGAGTTCATCGCAGAATACTCCGCCCAGTTCCTCTGCTGTCATTGGCTTGCCTGTTCCCGGATTAAGCAGCGGCGCAGGTTTGTTCACCATATCTGCGCGAACATTGTACCAGTACTTAGGCATCTCGTTTTCATCTAAATATATTTTGTAAGGTATTGTTCTGTCTGTCATATTAATTTCCTCCTGTTTCTCCCTTTTAGGTTTTAATTTTCGCCCTAACCTCACAAATCGGGTTAGGTTCTTTCGCCGTAAACTTCTGCCAATCACGCTTCGCACTCTTGGGAAGTTCTGACGTTTGACCTACCAACAATTTGTTTCACAAATTGGGTTAGGTCATAAAAAAATCCTGTCCCTGCATACTTTAATGCTGGGACAGGATATAATAATCTCCTGCGGTGCCACCCGGCTTGGTGCATTGTTGCACCCGCTTACCATACTGACATATGGTTACCTTTGATAACGGAGGGTTCTCCGTCGCCCCTACTTGCCTGCCGCTTTGGGTTTGCCCTCGGAAGTCCATTCGCATCTATCATCTGTACCGCCTCTCACCGCCTGCGGCTCTCTGTAACAGCTGAATAAAAACTACTCCTCTTCCTCATCGGTTTTCTTAATTCTATATCATCATTTTTCGTTTGTCAACATATTTTTGTGTTTTTTTAACAAAATTTCTTTTTCAAATTGGGTTTTTGAAACAATTTATAAAATCATGGTAACTATAGCTGTCAGAATCAGCACGATTAATGCTACCAGTTTGATTTTGTTAAGCTTATCCAGCATTGCCCTGTTTTTTTCGGCATCGCTCGGTCTTAAATCTCCTGTCTTTTTAATTGTACTGCTTCTTGATACAGCGTAGAAATATATAACAAGGCATATTATTATAACTGCTGTAAGTATGTATTTAAGCATTTTATTCTCCTTTTAGCTTGCTTTGCAGCTTGGCGTACACAACCTCTTTCATCCACTTCTCGTCTGAAAGCGAGTCCAGCTTTTGGGGCTCAAACCAGCCTATATCACTGTTCTCGTCTTCCTTTATCCTTGGTATTTCATTCTCATCAGCCTGAACAAGGTATGTGACATTAAGGTGCAAATGTGATGAAACATAACTGCCGGATTTAATATGTCCGCTGACGGGTATTATCTCTATTGAAAAAATTCCCTTGCTCACAGGCTTTATATTGTTTAAACCCGTTTCTTCCCGTACTTCTCTCAAAGCCGTCTGAAGCAGGTTGTCTTCTCCGTCTGCATGTCCGCCTGTCCATGTCCATGCATTGTATATATTGTGATGAATAAGCAGAACCTTGCTTCTGTCATGATTTACAACCCACGCAGATGCAGTAAAATGCGCAGTTTCATTTGATCTCAGCAGATAATCGTCACAGCTGTCTATAATATGCAGCATTATCTGCCTGTCCCGCATTTCCTGCTCGTTAAAGGGTATATATTTTTCAATCTGCTCTCTAAGCATAATTCACCTTTTTTGAACCTGCTAATCCAGCACCATAGCCAGAATTGCAATGGCAACGAGGGCTACAAGACCTATCCATCTGAGTGTTGAATACAGCTTGTATTCCTTTGCATTCTCTGCTCTTCTCACCTTTACGGTTCCGACAAGATATACAACTGTAAATACCGCAAGTATTATAAATAAGGTTGTGGTAGTCATAATAACATTCTCCTATTTTACTGATTGCTCAACTACTTTCATCATATCATCTGTTTCTATGACGCCTTTGTGTCTGATTTCTTTTTTGTCCAGGTTTTTAAGTCCCTTAGGCACTCTCACACCTGTTTTTTCGTTTACGGCATCTATGTATTCAAAGCCGTTCATATCACCATCTATGCCTATTGAATTTGCAACGCTTTCTGCAAATTTGTATGCGCTTGCAGTTGATGCTATTACAGCCGGAGTATCATCTCCCGTCGCCGCCTTATAGTCCTCGTATACCTTGTAGGCAACTGCTGTATGCGTATCCATCAGGTAATCGTTGTCCGCATACATTTTACCGATGGCTTCATTGGTCTGCTCAACGCTGCATGAGCCGCCGTAGAATTCTTTCATGCCTTCTTTTATCTGATCGCTTACTGTATACTGCTTGTTCTTATCAAGACTTTCCATCATCGCCTTTACTTCCTCACCATTGCCGCCGCACAGGTGATAAAGAAGTCTTTCGAGGTTTGAGGATATAAGGATATCCATTGACGGTGAGTTTGTCAGATAGAACTCTCTGTCAGTGCTGTATGTGCCTGTGTTTATGAAGTCTGTAAGCACTTTGTTCTTGTTCGAAGCGCATATGAATTTATTAACAGGAATACCCATCTTTGATGCGTAGTAAGCTGCAAGTATATTTCCGAAGTTTCCTGTAGGAACTACGATGTTAATCTTCTCGCCGTCTTTGACTGCTCCTGTTTCAACCATTTTGATGTATGCGTATACATAGTATGCCACCTGAGGAATAAGTCTGCCTATATTGATTGAGTTTGCAGATGAAAGCTTGCAGCCGTAGCCCGCCAGCTTTGCGGCAAAGGCATCGTCATTGAAAATCTTCTTGACTCCTGTCTGCGCATCGTCAAAGTTTCCCTTGATTGCAAATACGTGAGTGTTTGCTCCCTCCTGGGTAATCATCTGTCTTTCCTGCACCTGGCTTACTCCGCTGTCAGGGAAGAACACTATAATTTCTGTGCCCGGAACATCTGCAAAGGCTTCAAGAGCCGCTTTGCCTGTATCTCCTGATGTTGCCGTAAGTATGCAGACCTTTTTGTCCTCGTTTTCTTTTTTCATCGCTGTAGTAAGCAGATAAGGCAGAATTGACAGCGCCATATCCTTAAATGCTGCAGTTCTGCCGTGATAAAGCTCAAGAAAATATGCATCTCCCGCCTTTACCAGCGGTACTATTTCCTCTGCCTCAAACTTACCTGTATATGCTCCGTCTATGCAGTACTGCATTTCTTCTGATGTATAATCTGTAAAGAACGCTCCTATTACCGCTTTTGCAATCTCCTTGTAGGACTTGCCCTGCATATCCTTTATTTCAAAAGGAAGTGCAGGAATATGATCGGGAACGTAAAGACCCTTGTCCTCTGCTATCCCCTGAATTACTGCTGCCGCAGCGTTTAATGTGTTCTTGCTTCCTCTTGTACTTTCATATTTAATCATATCTTCTTCTCCCGCCAAAAATAAATAATATTAGCAGTAATTATATCACAAACACTGCTTCATTACAAAGTTTTAATCCTGTTTATCTGCAATCTTCTGATTGTATATCTCTTTTAGCTCCTCTACCGCCAGCGCAGGATCCATCGTATGAAACATCGTATAATTGCGTTTCATTGTACAGACAGGCGCTTGCCCGTATATTTCTCTGCTGCTTTCACCGGTATAGTAGTGCCAGTATCTGTACAGATAGTCAATCCAGTAAAGCTGGTTTTCTGTAAAGATGTTGCCGTTTTTAACAAGGGCTGCTCTCAAAGCCGTTTCTGCCCGACAGCTCAAGCAGCCTGCCCTGTATATCACACAGTTTCAGTTGTATATCATTCATTTGTCCGCCTCCAAAGCTAATCAGTCCAGCCTGCTCATAACCTTTGCAACCGGTTTTCTGAAAAGGTCTATGCATGGTCCCAGCACGAAAAACGCAATAACCGTGCCCTCACGTATCGTCCATATATGGCTTACCGCAAGTATTGCCGCCAGGTTTAAAATCAGCAGCGCTCCGTCAAGAGCCAGCCTCATAGTTCCTATGCTTTTGCCCAGCTTCTTTGAAAGCACATAGTAAAATCCGTCAACAGGCGTCATAACAACATCTGCCTGAAGCACAATATTTATTCCTATGGCTTCAATTGCCATACCGAAAACCACAAACAGTATGCTGACTATGTATATATCCGCACCGGCTGCCGCCCATATGTATTTGAGGTTAAAGTCAACAAACCAGCCGAACAGAAACGATATGGGAAACTGCAAAAGCTGCAGCGGCTGATATTCTTTTTTGAGTATTGCAATCTGTGCAAAGAAAAACACAAGATTGACTATTATGTTAAAGCTGCCTATGCTGAGGCCTGTAATATTGGCGCCCGTAATGATTGCTGCATCAAGAGGACATACCCCTATGGCTCCTGTCATTGCCAGCGTGCCGCCGAGCGTCATTATATATATGCCTGCCGCAAGACAGACATACTTAATTATCAGTTTTGTTGTTTTATTCATGCTTTGGTTTTCTTCCGTCAAAATTTATTATAAATACTGCTATCACTATTGCCACGCAGCCTAAAGCCATTGTAAATGTCATGGTTTCGCTCAGGAACACATATCCTGCAACACATGCCACCACAGGCTCCAGTGTATTTATTACCGCAGCTTTTCCCGAGCCTATCATATTAACGCCTATGCAAAACAGCAGAATTGCAAGAAACGCGCAGAAGAACGAAAGCACCAGCGTCCATGCAAACTGCTCTCCGCCCGAAGTAAACACAGGCTCTCCCGAAAATGCGGTTCTCACAAGATTAAAAACAGTCGCCCCCGCCGTAACATATCCTGCCGCGGCAATAGGGTGAAGCCTCTTGACTCTGTCAGAGCCTAGGGCTATAACGTAGCAGGCCTGTGAAACCGCCGCACCTATGGCAAAAGCTATCCCTATGACACTTAGAGTTATGGACTCCTCACAGACAATCAGCACAAATCCGATTACCGAAAACAGAATTGAGCCTGCCCGTATAATCGAAAACCTCGCTCTGCCGGTCAGCGCCTCAAAAACAATTATCATTGCCGGGTAGGTAAAGTTAAGTACAATAGTCAGATTTCCCGGAATGTAATTGAAAGCCTCATACAGACACAGCGCCAGCATATTGTAGGATACAATCACAACAATAAGCATCAGTATCTGATTTTTTTCGATTTTAAATGGTATCTTCTTAATGAATATGTACGCCCATATAAGTATTGCGGCATACAGAAACTTGTCAAACAGTATCGTCTCGGTTGCGGCCCCGGCATTAAGCGCCTTGATTGATATGGTGGATATAAATCCGTAGCATATCGTAGAAGCCAGCATACACAATGTGCCCATAAGGGCTCTGCTCTTATTATTCGTTTCCATTTTCCTTTTTCACCATTTCCATTATCCTGTCAAAGTTACGGCTTATATATTCATATCCGCCTTTGCTGTGAGGGATCATGCATTCACTGCAGTCCTTGATACCGCCTTCGGTATATTTAAAATTACCGCCGCATAAATCACCCAGAGCATAAAGCGGGCAATAACAGAACAAACAATTAAATTCTTCAGGCTTATCTGTCTTATGACAAGGAAAAAACTCACATTTACTGTGATTTACAAATTTGTAATTATCACTCATTTTATCATCTTCCCTAATGTTTTATATACCAGTAGGAGTGCAGCGCCGCCAGTCTGCTGGTCTGGGTTGCGCTCTTGCTGTAAAGCGTGCTCTCCGCCATTGTAACCTTTTTGCCGTATACAGGGTCAACCACATAGAATACGCCGTCTGTATAATCTGTAAGAAGCACTGCATGCGCCTTGCCGCCGTACTTGGAATATATGGCAACGCCCTCCGGATGCTGCTCAATCATTGATATGAGCTTCTTTTTCTTTGAAGCAGTCGTAGCCTTGGTCTCGAAATTCACCTGGGTTATATTCATATCAAGAATTGAAAAATCTCTGAAAAGGCCCGCACCGTAAACCCAGATGCTTCTGTCAGCTCTCAGGCTATCCTCTGTAAGCAGGCTCCATTTGGATTTGGAAACTCCGCTCATTACGGCTTTTCTTCTTGCCATCATTCCTGCTGCAACCACTGTACAGCCGCCTTTTCCCCACTCCTGGGCAAAGAATATATCTTCTGCATTTATTGCATCATACATTTCCTGCGACAGGGTGCTTCCCGTAGTCGTTGTATCCATAGTGAACTTTGACATTACAGTGAACTTTTTATTGAGCACAGTCTTGCCTGTACCGTTAAGGTCCTTGGCATAAATTCTGTATATGTACTGCCCCGGTTCGAGCTTTCCAAAAGGTATATATTCATCTACGGTATATATGTAAAACTTCTTCTCTTTTATATTTTTAACTGTTTTGTTGAAACCCGAAATTCTCTTACCTTCACTGTCACATATGCCGATTGTAACAGAGTCAAGCTCAACAGCGGAATTTACAGTACCCACAAGGGAAAAAGAGCTTCCCCTTGTCATAATTGACGGATAGGATACATTTGACGAAACCGTAAACTTCGATGCAATCTTTGATACGTTAAATTTCTTTTTAATTACCGATTTGCTGTAGCCTTCTGTATCTGTCACATAAACCTTGTAATAGTAGGTACCTTCTGTAAGATCAGAAAATCTGATTTCCTTATCCGCCTGTGATATATCAAAAGTCCTGGAGCCCGGTTTGAACTCCGCCATCATTCCTGAATACCATTTGCCTTTATCGTTGTTCCAGATACCTACTCTCACCCTTTTGATATCATAAACGGATTTGACGGTACCTTTGAGGGTGAACGAACTGCTTTCTTTCAGGGAAACAGGGTAGGTATATCCTGAAACAGTAATCTTTGATGGTTTCTTGACAACCGTAAATTCATTCTTAAGTATAGTTTCTGTTGTCTTGTTGCTGTCTGTAGCCTGAACTGTAAAACAGTATTTGCCCGGTGTCAGCGTGCTGAATTTCATACGGCTGCCTGCATTTGCCAGACTGTAGGTTTTCTTTGCCGGTTTTCTGGTTGTATAATGTCCCGAAAGCCAGTTGCCCTCTGTATCGCATACACCGATTTTAATACTCGTTATATTATATTCACTCTTAACTGTCCCCTTTACACTGAAAGTATCGCCCTCTGTCAGTTTTTCGGGTACGCTTAAATCCTTTATTGAAAAAGCTGATGCCGCTTTGATTTTGAATTCCTGCTTAACCGCGGTTTTTTTGTGGTTCTTGGAATCCGTCACATATACCTTGAGATAGTAGGTGCCCTTTGACAGAGTATCTATATGGAGTTTGTCGTTTGCTTTTGAAAGACCGTAGATTTTCTTTGCGGGCTTCTTCGTAGTGTAATGCCCTGAAATCCATTTGCCGTCACTGTCGCAAATCCCTATTTTTGCACTTTTGATAGTATACGTGCTTCTGATTGTACCCTTGATGTCAAAGCTGTCGCCTGCCGTTATAGTCTCCGGCGCGGTCAGATTGCTGACCGTAATGGAATATGAAGCGGCTCTCGCCTCAAGTCCCGACATAGTAAATAACATACACAAGCACAGAAGTGCGCTTAAAAATCTTTTTCCATAGTTCCTGATAGTCATATTGCTGAAATTCCCCTGATTCTAAATAAGTTTATACAGATATATTGTACCTTGTTTCACCAAAGTACGTCAATGGTAAAATATCCATTGCATTAAAAGGTTTCTACAATGTATAATGGTATGGTAAATCAAATCACAATACCACTGGAGGTTTAAGATATGGACTATAACAAGCTTGCGGAGCTTCTGTTTCCGCACATTGATAAGACACCCGAATATTACGAGGAGCATTTTCCAAAGAGAGTTCTCCCCGAAGGCGCCAAGGTAACAAGACTTGGACCTTCGCCTACAGGCTTCATACATCTAGGCAACCTGTACGGCGCATTTGCCGATGAAAGACTTGCGCACCAGAGCGGCGGAGTTTTTTATCTCCGAATAGAAGATACCGACGACAAGAGATATGTTGAGGGCGCAGTCGAAACGATTATAAAGTCGCTGGATTTCTTCGGAATTAATTTTGACGAGGGCGCGCTGCTTGACGGAGAAACCGGCAGCTACGGCCCGTATTACCAGAGCAGACGAGGCGAGATTTACCAGTGCTTTGCCAAGGAAATGGTTAAAAAAGGACAGGCGTACCCCTGCTTCCTGACAGAAGATGAGATAAACGAAATCAGAGCCTATCAGGAGGCAAACAAGCTGAACCCGGGAATATACGGACAGTTTGCAAAATGCAGAGATATGTCCTTAGAGGAAATACAGTCAAAGATAGATGCAGGAATTCCTTATGTAGTAAGACTTAAATCAGACGGCAATACAGACGAGCCTGCTCATATATCTGTTGAGGATGGCATCAGAGGCGAGCTTTCAATGCCTGAAAACACTCAGGATACAGTTATCCTCAAAACCAACGGTATACCTACCTATCACTTCGCCCACGTTATAGACGACCATTTCATGAGAACAACTCATGTAGTAAGAGGCGCGGAGTGGATACCGTCACTTCCTATACATGTAGAGCTTTTCACTAAGCTGGGCTTTGAAATGCCGATATTCTGTCATACAGGACAGCTTATGAAAATAGATGAAGAGGGCAATAAGAGAAAGCTTTCAAAGAGAAAGGACCCTGAGCTGTCACTTGACTACTACAGAAATGAAGGCTATCATCCTGACGCAGTCAGAGAATATCTGCTGACCATATTAAACTCCAACTTTGAAGAATGGAGAATTGCAAACCCTGACGCGCCTGTTTCGGAATTTGACTTCACAGTAGAGAAAATGAACGGCGGCGGCGCGCTGTTTGACCTTAACAAGCTTGAGGACGTATCAAAAGACGTGCTTGTAAAAATACCATCAGCCACTCTCTATGATTTTATTAAAGAATGGGCGGAGGAATTCAGAACAGATATGCTGCCTGTACTTGAGGACAGAGCTTACTGGCTGAAAGTGCTGGATCTTGACAGAACCGGCGAAAAGCCTAGAAAAGACCTTATCAAGGCTTCACAGATTATCGAGTATTTCAAATATTTCTTTGAATATACTAAGCAGGACGAATTTCCTGCAGAAGCTGCGGCAGATGCAAACGAAATACTGACAAGATATCTTGACAGCTATGATCACAGCGATGACCAGAGCGGATGGTTTGAAAAAATCAGAGGCATAACCGCAGACTTAGGCTATGCCGTAAAACCTAAGGATTTCAAAAAACACCCTGAGGATTACAAGGGTCACGTAGGCCATGTTTCAACAGTTATACGAATTGCTTTAACCGGCAGAGCGCAGTCCCCTGACATCTGGGAAATTCAGCAGATTATGGGCGAGGAACTGACAAGGGAAAGAATAAAGGCGCAGATTAAATAGTTATGAGCAATATAATTCTTGAAAGAACGATAAACCTTGTTAAAGAGCTTGTGAACTACTCCGACTTATAGAAGTCGGAGCTTCCTGCTTCAACCACTACTG
>OLOV01000117.1_pt1 | contig 64524 bp, 56 predicted proteins | sample 1672931 | NCBI WGS metagenome assembly OLOV01 (sample SAMEA3136738, study PRJEB25190) | human gut metagenome | biome: human gut; feature: human-associated habitat; material: faeces | place: Austria | collected 2013 | reverse complement strand
ATTGCCTTTTATTCTATCTGACAATTTCGGTTTACACAATCTGGGCGGCACTTTCTATATCGATTCCGTGGTAAAGCAATCCCTCAGTCAGCTTCGCTGACAGCTCCCTTTACTCAAGGGAGCCTTGGGTGCTGCCGCACCAGTGCAACATATAAAAAACCGACCTGTGAACATTCACAGATCGGTTTAACTGTTTACGGACACCCGGCGAATGCCCGGCGCACTGTTTTCTTTCCCCGTTCTGTTATGCTTTCTTGGATTTTGAAGGAGCCTTCTTTTCCTGCAACTTTTTCATCAGGAAGAGGATGCCTACCATCGCCGCAATGGCAAACGGAGTCACGATCACGCTTTGCACAACGGATGCAATCGCATAGAACACCAAGCACACAACCGCCACGAGGCACGCATACGGCAACTGCGTGGAAACGTGGTTGATGTGGTCGCTCTTGCCGCCCGTGGAAGCCATAATGGTTGTATCCGAAATCGGGGAGCAGTGGTCGCCCATAACCGCGCCGCCGAGGCAGGCCGCAATGGTAATACACATCATCTGGCTGATCTCATCCGGGAAGATGTTGACAACGATTGGGATCAGGATGCCGAACGTACCCCAGGAGGTGCCGGTTGCAAACGAGATGCCGCAGCCGATCAGGAACAGGATGGTCGGAAGCAGCGGGCTGTTATGGCTGTTGCCGACGATGGATTTCACAAAATCATCGCTGCCAAGCGCGTTTGTCACGCCGGAGAGCGTCCATGCAAAGGTCAGGATCAGGATGGCCGGAACCATTGCCTTGAAGCCTTCTGCAATGCTGTCGGTGAATTCCTTGAAGTTGAGCACCTTGCGGCAGAGGAAGAAGGGGAAGCAGAACAACAATGCGATAAAGGAACCGAGCACAAGGCCCACGGAAGCGTCGGAATTTGCAAACGCATCCACGAAATTCGCTTCGCCATGGAAGAAGCCGCCAGTATAAATCATGCCGCAGACGCAGGCTGCAATGAGCACGATGACGGGGAGCACAAGGTCGATGACCTTTCCCTTATAATGGATTTGTTCATCATCCATGGCCTCGCCATAGGGGCGCGCTGCCGTTGTGAACAAATCGCCGCGGAACTTTGCGTTGTCCTCGTGAATCTTCATGGGGCCGAAGTCGAAGTCCAGCAGCGCAAGGGTGATCATCATGGTGATGGTCAGCAGCGCGTAGAAGTTATATGGTATGGTTTCCAGGAACATGACGAAACCATTGATGCTCGAGCCATCCGGCACGGAGGATGTGACCGCAGCCGCCCAGGAGCTGATCGGCGCGATGATGCACACGGGCGCCGCCGTAGCATCGATGATGTAGGAAAGCTTTGCGCGGGAGATCTTGTGCTTGTCGGTCACAGGCAACATAACGGAGCCGACTGTGAGGCAGTTGAAATAGTCGTCAATGAAAATCAAGCAGCCAAGCGCAACCGTTGCAAGCTGCGCGCCCGCACGGGTCTTGATTTTGTTCGCAGCCCACTTGCCGAAAGAAGCCGAGCCGCCCGCCTTGTTCATCAAACTGACCATAATGCCCAAGATCACAAGGAAAATCAGGATGCCAACATTCCAGCCATCCCCCAGCTTTGCGGTCATCATTTCAAAAATTCCGGTGACGCTGTGTTCCAGGCTGAATCCGTTCGGTGTGATGTTTTGCAGCACGCAGCCTACCACAATGCCAACGAACAGCGAAGTGTAAACCTCTTTTGTAATAAGAGCCAGGCCGATGGCAATGATTGGCGGCAGCAGGGACCAGAATGTCCCGTACAGGTTGCTTCCGGCCTCTTCGCCTTCCGCGGACGCGACTGTGCAGGCAATCATCGCCAAAAGGAATGCGACGGCGATGATTAACCTTTTTTTGGTTGTTCCATGGTTTCTCCTCATAAATGATTGCCTCCCGAAAAAAGAATGTTGGGATTTTTACCGGCCGGGCCAGAAATGCGCGCCCGGCAAACATGTTCGGATGTTTTTCCGCGGTTGCCGCGGAGCTCCGGCCTTTGGGAATGCGCTGCCGGAAAGTATGTATATAGTATAGCAAAGCGTCCCGTTAATAAACTATCAAAGAACGTCTCTGATTTATAAAGTTATCGTTATTCCGCATAAAAAAATTGACAATGTTATGCAATCCCCGGTATTTGTTCCTCATACTATATTATATTTGTTTTTTATGTTTTTGATGTGTTTTTGCTCAGTCCAAGCCCGTTTCCGCTATGTTTCCATTCTTTTCTCTATAAATTCTGATAAAAATTTGTCCGTCTTCTGTTTACAATTCGCTCACAATTTGATACCATTATGTCATGACATAAATCTTTATAAAGAGCTTATCAGTTTCTCTGTCCTACAGGCAGGGAATATATCGCAGCCGGGGTTTCCCCTTTTCTCACCCGGATGCAATCATTATTTTTTCGTAGGAGGCAACCCAATGAAACACGTTTCCCTTAAGCGAAGGGCACTGTTGGCGGTGTTGGTTCTGGCCGTCGTCATCGTTGCCGCAACCGTGTTTGCGGAGACCGATGGGGAAAGTTCCAACCCATTTGTGAACAGCCTTTGGGCCGTTCTGCCGCCAGTCATCGCGATCGGCCTCGCGCTCATCACCAAAGAGGTGTACAGCTCGCTGTTCATCGGCACCCTCGTGGGCGGGTTACTGTATGCAAACTTTAACCCGGTCGGCGCGATGACCCACATCTTTGAGACCGCCATGGTCGGCGAATCGCTGACCAGCAGCGGCAACGTGGGCGTGCTCGTGTTCCTCGTCACCCTTGGCGCGATGGTCGCCCTGATGAACAAGGCGGGCGGTTCCGCCGCATTCGGCCGTTGGTGCTCTGAAAAGATCAAGAGCCGCAAGGGCGCGGGCTTCATGACCATGCTCCTCGGCTGCATCATCTTCATCGACGACTACTTCAACTGCCTGACGGTCGGCTCCGTCATGCGCCCCGTGACCGACAAGTTCAAGATCTCCCGCTCCAAGCTCGCTTATTTCATCGACGCGACGGCAGCCCCGGTCTGCATCATCGCACCGATCAGCTCCTGGGCGGCCGCAGTCTCCGGCTACATCGAGAACGCGAATGGCCTGGAACTGTTCGTGAAGTGCATCCCGTACAACTTCTACGCGCTGCTCACCATCGCCATGATGATCACGATCATCCTGCTGGATTTCGACTTCGGCCCCATGAAGAAGCACGAGATCGCGGCCCGCGAGCATGGCGACCTGTTCTCCGGTGAAAAGCATGCCGGCGATGAATCCGCCCCCATCGGCAAGGGCAAGGTGATCGACCTCGTCCTCCCGATCCTCGTCCTCATCGCCTGCTGCTTCGTCGGCCTCATCTATTCCGGCGGCATGTTCGACCCCGCGAGCGACTGCTATGGCAGCCTGATCGACGCGTTCGGCAACGCGACCGCCGGCATCGGCCTCATGCTCGGCTCCGCCGTGGCGATCATCCTCACCATCATCTGGTACCTCTGCCGCAAGATCCTTGGCTTCCGGGATTGCATGGATAGCCTGGCGGACGGCTTCAAGGCCATGGTTCCCGCCATCCTGATCCTCACGCTGGCCTGGACGCTCAACGCCACGACCGGCAGCCTCGGCTTGAAAGAGTTCGTTCATGGTGCTTTGGAAGGTTCCGCAAAGTCCCTGATTGGCTTCCTGCCCTGCGTCGTGTTTGCGATCGGCTGCGGCCTCGCGTTTGCGACGGGTACCTCCTGGGGTACGTTCGGCATGCTGATCCCGATCGTCCTCGCGGTATTCCCGCCGGAGAACGTCGAGACCAACACCATCATGATCATCTGCATGTCCGCCTCCATGGCAGGCGCGGTCTGCGGCGATCACTGCTCCCCCATTTCGGATACCACCATCATGGCCTCCGCGGGCGCGCAGTGCGACCACATCAACCACGTTTCCACGCAGATCCCGTATGCGATGCTCGTCGCGGGCGTGTCCTTCGTGATGTATCTCATCACCGGCTTCGTCCAGAGCGTCATCATGCTGCCCATCGCCATTGCGGTCATGGTTGGCGTGTTGTTCCTTATGAAGCGCCTCATGAAGAGCAAAGACGCTTCCCTGAAGGCATAAGCTCCTACAAACGCAAACGTAATAAGCGCCGCTGGGCTTTCCCCAGCGGCGTTTTTCGTTTATACTATAAAAGCCGTATATTATAAGGAGGGGTTACCATGCTGTTTCCAGAAAAAGAAATGGCACTTAAGGATGGACGGTCCGCATGCCTCCGCAGCCCTGCCACGGAGGATGCCGCCGAAATGCTTGCTTATTTGAAGGATTGTGCATCGGAAACGCATTTCATTCTGCGTGAGCCGGAGGAATGCACGGAAACGCTGGAACAGGAGGCCGCCTATCTCGAACGCGTCAGCGCCTCCGATACAAGCGTGATGATCGTTTGCAGCGTTGGGCAGGAAATCGCCGGCAACTGTCAGCTTTCCTTCCACAACCGCAGCAGGATCCGCCACCGGGCAGAAATCGCCATTGCGCTTCGGCAAAAATACTGGGGCCTGGGCATCGGCACGGCCATGTTCCGTGAGATGATTGCCCTCGCACAGGCGCGTGGCGTAACGCAGCTGGAGTTGGGATTTGTGGAAGGCAATGCGCGGGCGCGCGGGCTGTATGAAAAGATGGGCTTTCGCATCGTTTTTTACCATCCAAACGCATTCCGACTCAAGGATGGCACGCTGTTGGGCGAATACTGGATGATCCGGGAACTTTAAAGCAGCAGGACGAAGAAAAGCGGGAGGCAAATTGCCTCCCGCTTCATTGCTTTCCAATCACGTTACTCCGCATCGAACGCTGCCGTCATCATGTCGCTCTTTTGCACGGCGCGGATATATCCGGCCGTAACGGCGATTTCAAAGCCTGCGCCGAGCATGGCCTCAACGGCGGCCTCTGTCGTGCCTTTTTTGGAAGAAATGCGTGCGCGCAGCGTCTCCGGGGAGACCGGTTCCGCCTTTAAAATTTCCGCCGTGCCAATGAACGTTTCACGTGCAAACGCCACGGCGGCCTCAGGCTCCATGCCGTCCCGCACAGCAGCGCCGGCAAGCGCTTCGAGCATCAGGCAAAAGTACGCAGGGCTTGAGCCCGCAACGCCGATCACCTTGGAAATTTCATCCTCGTGCTCAAGGCGGATCGCCATGCCGCCCGCCGCAAGCAGCGCATGCGCAAACTCAGCCTGCCGCTGCGTTACGCGCGCGCCAATTGCATATCCCGTAACGCCGCGGCGCACGCTCACGCCCATGTTCGGCATCACCCGGATGAACGGCAATGCGCCAAGCTCCTTTTCCAGCTTCTTGAAGCTAATTCCCGCCATGATCGAAAGCACAAGCTGGTTTTCAAGATACGACCGATACATCGCGGCCGCCGCAGAAAAGTCCTGCGGCTTCATTGCAAACACAATCGCATCCGCCGTGCGCAGCGCCGCAGGCTCCGCCGCCGTGATCCCCAGCCGGGCCGCAGTCTCTTTTCCGTGCGCGGGGTTGCGCGCGTTCACCAGAAGGATCTCGTCTCCCTTGAGCACGTCCGCCGCAAGAATGCTCTGGATCATTGCGCCCGCCATATTGCCGGCGCCCAAAAAAGCAAGTTTCATGTTCCGTTCCTTTCTATGCCCGCACCTGACCGTTGCCAAACACCATATATTTATAGGAAGTCATTTCCTTAAGGCCAAGCGGGCCGCGCGCATGCAGTTTTTGCGTGCTGATGCCCATTTCCGCGCCAAAGCCAAACTCAAACCCATCCGTAAAGCGCGTGGAAGCATTGTAATTTACCGCTGCCGCATCTACAGTGTGCAAAAAGATGCGCGCATTTTCCACATCCTCGGTGACAATCGCCTCCGTGTGCTTTGTGCCATAGCGCGCGATATGCGCCATCGCTTCCTCCAGCGAATCCACAACCTTCACGGCAAGCTCGGGCGCAAGGTATTCGTTGGCCCAATCCTCTTCCCCGGCGGGAAGCGCAAGCTTATCCACCGCGCGCACCTGCGCATCGCCATGGATCGTTACGCCAAGCATGTGCAGTTTTGCGAGGAGCTTTGCAAGATGCGCCGTTGCCCAAACGGAATGCACAAGAAGCGTCTCCATTGCGTTGCACACGGACGGGCGCTGCGTTTTCGCATTCACCACAATGGCCTCCGCCATGTCGTAATGCGCGCTTTCATCCAGATAGACATGGCAGTTGCCAACGCCGGTTTCCAGTACAGGCACTGTCGCCGTTTCCAACACGCGGCGGATCAGCCCCGCGCCGCCGCGCGGGATGATAACATCCACACAGTCGTTCATGCGCAGCATGCGGTCCACGCTTTCATGCGCGGTATCCTCCACAACGGCAAGCGCATTTTCCGGCACACCTGCGCCTTTGAGCGCGCCGCGCATGGCGCCGGCAAGCGCCATGTTGGAACGCAGCGCCGATGCGCTTCCGCGCAGCAGGATGCCGTTGCCCGTTTTGAGCGCAATCGCCGCCGTATCCACCGTTACGTTCGGCCGCGCTTCATAGATCATGCCGATTACGCCGAGCGGCACGCGCACTTTGCGGATCCGAAGCCCGTTTGGCCGCGCAAACTCCTCAACGACCTCGCCAACCGGATCCGGCAGCGCAATCAGCTGCCGCACGCCTTCCGCCATGCCTTCAACGCGCGCATGCGTAAGCGCAAGGCGGTCAAGCATGGATTCGCACATGCCGTTCGCACGGCCATCGGCAAGATCCAGCTCGTTCGCGGCAAGGATGTCCGCCTCGTGCGCCATGAGTGCATCCGCAATCGCGGCAAGCGCTGCGTTGCGCTTCTCCGTGCCGAGGAGCCCCAGTTCCGCCGAAGCGGCTTTTACGGCAAGCGCCGTTTCCCGAAGGTCTTTCATACGTTATACCTCTTCTACCCAATTATCCCTGTGGATGGCCACAGCGTTTTTCCCATGGCCCTCCGCGGCTTCCATGCGCCGCAGGAGTTCCTCTTTGTCAAAATTTACTTCGCCGCGCCCAAGCAGCACGTTTGTGCCCTGCCGGAACACGCGCACGATGTCACCCGCGCGGAAATCCCCTTCCGCCGCCGCGATGCCCGAGGGCAGGAGACTCTTTCCATGGCGGGTGAGCGCTTCCTCCGCTCCCGCGTCGATATACAGGTTGCCGCGCGTCTGCGCGTAAAAGGCCATCCATTGCTGGCGCGTGCGCATGCCTGTTTCGCTTGCGGCGAAGTATGTACCCACAGGCTCTCCCGCCGCCGCGCGCAGCAGTGCTCCCGCATTCTCGGTTCTGCAAATGACAACCGGAACGCCCGCCGCTGTGGCAAGCTTTGCCGCAGAAAGCTTCGTGGCCATGCCGCCAGTGCCGTTACTGGTGCCGGCGTTCCCGCCAAGCGCCAGAATCTCCGGCGTAAGGTGCGCGACGCGCTCGATGCGCTTTGCGGTTTCGTCCGTGCGCGGGTCCGCGGTGTAAAGGCCATCCATATCCGTCAGGAGCACGAGCAGGCCCGCATGCATCATTGCGGCTACCTGCGCGCTGAGCGTATCGTTGTCTCCCAAGCGCAGCTCATCGATGGAAACGGTATCGTTTTCGTTAATGATGGGCACAGCGCCGCGCTGCAGGATAATCTCAAGCGCGTTAAATGCGTTTTTATACCGCCTGCGGTCTCGGAAATCATCCCGTGTCAGCAGGATCTGCGCACTCACAATGCCGCGCGCGGCAAAAAACCGGGCGTATTCTTCAAGCAGAAGCCCCTGCCCCACGGCCGCAGCCGCCTGCTTTGCGGGGATGCTCGTGGGCCGCTTTGCATAGCCGATGCGCCCAAAGCCCGCCGCTACGGCGCCGGAGGTCACTAAAATGACCGTGTGCCCGGCATCCCGAAGCGCCGCGATCTCCGCTACGATGTATTCGATCTTTTCGGGGCTGATGCTCCCGTCCGCATGGGTCAGGGAGCTTGTGCCTACCTTGACCGTAACGAGTTTTCTTTCCACGGGTCCCTCACCGTTTTCCAAGGCTTTCCCAAACGGCATTCGTTTGGGCTATCTTGTAATAATACGGTTTCGTGGGCGCTTTGTCAACCGCGCGCGCGATTATTCAATGTCAAGCAGGCCCGCTTTTTCCACGCCTTCGGCAGCGGTCAGCATCTCCAGCACACCGTTCACGCTTGTTTCAAGGCTCGTAATATCCATGGAAATCACCACGCTTGCCCTGTCCCCGATGGGCGGGTTTTGCATGATGGTAAGGATATTCGCGCCAAGCGCGCTCATCATGTTCAGCACGCGGCTCAGGATGCCCTTTTCATGGCTCAGAATCAGCGAGACGACCGCCTTTTTGCAGGCGTTCCCCTCCGATGGCATAAACACATAGTCCTTGTATTTGTAATATGTGCTGCGTGAAATGCCCACCGTGCGCGCCGCCTCGCTCACCTCGCGGATCGTGCCGCGCCGGAGCATTTCCCGCGCTTCCACGACCTTTTCAAAATAATCCGGCAGAACCTTTTTGTGGACGATGAGGTAATCGCTTTTCATGGTTTCTCCTTATCGGTCAATTTTTGTGCCGGGCGCAGCGGTTTATTTTGCCCATTGCGCCTGGTCCGCCTTTTGTTCAACATAAGCAAGCATCCCGCATGGGTCGATCACATCCCGGTGCAGCACGGGCTTTTGCCGGAGCGCTGCCAACGCCGCAGGGACCGGAGCGCCTGTTACGCCGTGCAGTTTTTCCATTGCGTCAAAGCCGTTCTCCGGCACCGAAAGCCCCAGAGCTTCCAGCATCGCAGGCGCAAACTTGTAGGGCGAGGCCGTGGAAAGCACAACGGCCGGATTTTTGCTCCGCCCGGATGCGCGGTACGCTTCATAAACGCGCCAAGCCACAGCGGTGTGTGGATCCATCAGATATCCTTCGGTTCCCCAGGTACGGCGAATCGCATCAAACGCAGCCGTATCATCCGCTTTTCCGCAGGCAAATTCACCCTGGATGCGCGCAAGCAGCGCCTCCGGCACGCGATACATGCCCGTTTCCGCAAGCTGCCGCATCAGTTCCGCCACAAGCGGCGCATTTCCGTCGGAAGCAAAATACAAAAGCCGCTCCAGGTTGCTGGAAACGAGGATGTCCATGGAAGGGGAAGCGGTTTTGTGGAATTCCCGCCTGCGGTCATACACGCCGGTTTGCAGGAACTCAGTCAGCACATCATTTTCGTTGGAAGCACAAACGAGCGTCCCTACCGGCAGACCCATGCACTTTGCAATATATCCCGCAAGGATGTCCCCGAAGTTTCCCGTCGGCACCACGAAATCCGCCGGAGCGCCGGACTGCACAATTCCCGCACGGCGAAGCTCCGCATACGCCTTGAAATAATACGCCACCTGCGGCGCAAGCCGGCCGATATTGATGGAATTGGCGCTTGAAAGGCGCACGTTTTTCCCCGAAAACCGCGCAAAGACTTCCTTTACGCCGCGCTGGGCATCGTCAAAGTTCCCGCGCACCGCGCAAACGCAAACGTTCTTCCCCTCCTGTGTCACCATCTGCGCGCGCTGCACCTCGCTCACGCCGCCTTCCGGGTAAAACACCATCACGCGCGTATGCGGCGCATCCGCAAAGCCTGCAAGCGCGGCTTTTCCCGTGTCTCCGCTCGTCGCAGTCAGCACGAGCACGTCTTCCTTCACGCCGCACGCCTGGCTTGAGGCCGCAATCAGGCGTGGCAGCAGGCAAAGCGCCATGTCCTTAAAGGCGCTCGTCGGGCCGTGGTACAATTCAAGCACATGCGCACCCGCAACGGGGACGGTGGGCGTCAGGTCCTCGGTTTCGAATTTTCCGGAATATCCATCCCGCACTGCGGCTTCCACAGCCGCAGCAGGCAGATCCGACAAAAGCTTTTTCAGGATATGCGCCGTAAGCGCGTATTGGTCAAGCGAAAGCAGCGCTTCCTCCGAAAGCCCGGCCGCAGGGATCGCCTCCGGCACATAAAGGCCGCCGTCCGGCGCAAGGCCGCGCAGAACGGCTTCCGCGGAGGTGGCTTTTTCATCGTGGGAACGGGTGCTCAGGTACTGCATGGTTTGGGTCTTCCTTTCTATGATCAAAAATTGAAAAATCATGTTTCGCGGGTTTCTCGCATTTTGGGGCTTGCATTCGCCCCATGAGATATGATATATTGTCCGCAGCAGAAAAACAAGTGTTTTTTATATGAAAACACATGATTTTATAAAAATTTGAAAGGAACCTTTTGGAAATGAAGACCGCACTTTTAGGGTATGGCGTTGTGGGAAGCGGCGTCCATGCGCTCACAAAGGCCCGACCAGAGCATGGCGTTACAATCGCGCGCGTGCTTGTCCGGCGCGATATCGAAGCCATCCGCGCCATCGCCACGCGCGATTTTAACGAAATCGTTTCCGATCCTTCCATCGAAACCGTAGTTGAGGTCATGGGCGGGGAGGAGCCCGCGCTTTCTTATGTGAAGGCTGCGCTTCGGGCGAAAAAAAACGTCGTTACTGCCAACAAGCTCATGCTCTCGCTGCACTATGCGGAGCTCATTTCCCTTGCACGCGAAAACGGGGCGCATCTTGCGTTCTCCGCAGCCGTGGGCGGCGGCATCCCCTGGCTTACGAACCTGCTGCGCGTTGCGCGGGTGGATGCGGTTGAATCCCTCGGCGGCATCATGAACGGCACCACGAATTTCATTCTGACGGCCATGCAGCAGGGCGGCGCAGATTTCGCCGAAACGCTGGCCGAAGCGCAGCGCCTTGGCTATGCCGAAGCAGACCCGACCGCCGACATCGACGGCCTTGATGTGCGTGCAAAACTCGCCCTTTCCTGCGATGTTGCGTTTTCACAAATGGCGGACGCTGCCGCCGTTCCTGCGCTCGGTATACGCCATATTGCTGCGGCTGACGTCGCTCTGTTCCAGCAACTTGGGCTGACCTGCCGCCTCATCGGCAAAGCGGAGCGCACGGAAGCGGGCGTCGCCGCGTATGTGGAGCCGATACTCTTTGCGGCAGATGCGCCCGAAGCAGGCGTGAACGGAACGGGCAACATCATTTCCTTTCATTGCACAGGCCTCGGTGCACAAAGCTTTTTCGGCCTTGGCGCAGGGCAAAGCCCCACGGCTTCCGCTGTAATGCAGGATCTGATTGATACTTCCGCGGGCACAACGGCATTTGACCTTGCCCGCTGCAACGGCGCCTTCCTCCCGGATGCTTCCTCTGCCCGGCATGCCTATTACCTGCGCACAACCACAGAGCTGCCCGCGGGGCTTGCCGTGAGGCCGCTCGGCAAAACGCCGGCAGGAAACGCCTGCATCACAAGGCCTTTGCCCGTAAGCGCACTGCATGCGCTCGTGCAGGATTGCCTCGCTGCCGGCAGAAGCGCGTTCGCAGCGGGGCTCGCTTGATTCGATTGGAATTTTTAGATAAAGGAACGAACCAGCTATGCTCAAAACGGTGAAATTCGGCGGGAGCTCCCTTGCCGATGCACAGCATTTTTCCGCTGTGCGGGACATTGTCCGTGCAGATGACGCACGGCGCATCGTTGTCGTAAGCGCCCCTGGAAAGCGCGCGAAGGGCGACAACAAGGTCACGGACCTTCTTTACCTTTGCTATGCGCACATAAAATACGGCGTGGATCATGAAAGCGTGCTCAGCATGATCGAAGCGCGCTATCAGGAAATTGCGGATGCGCTCGCCATCCCGTTCGATGTTTCCGCAGCGTTTGCAAAAATCCGCAACCGCGTGAAGGAAAGCCCGGATGAGGATTACCTCGTTTCCCGCGGCGAAGCGCTTTGCGCGGAGCTGATGGCCGCTTATCTCGGCTATGATTTTGTGGATTCCTATGGCACGGTCAAATTCCGGCTGGATGGCCGCATCGACCTTCCCGCCACGTATACAGCCATTGCCGAAGCGTTTGAAGCTTCAAGCAGCCGCATTGTGATGCCCGGCTTTTACGGCGCCATGCCGGGCGGCCAGCTGCGCCTCATGGCGCGCGGCGGCTCGGACATCACGGGCGCGCTCGCGGCGGCGGCGCTCAACTGCGATTTGTATGAAAACTGGACGGATGTGCCCGGCATCCTCATGGCCGACCCTTCCATCGTGAAAGACCCGCAGCCCATCCCGCGCATCACATACAGCGAGCTGCGTGAGCTCACTTACATGGGGGCAAAGGTTCTTCACGAAGAATCCGTTTTCCCCGTGCGGGAAATGAACATCCCGCTCAACATCCGCAACACCAACGACCCTTCCGCACCGGGCACGATGATCCGCGAGGCGTTCGAGGAGGACACCCTGCATTCGGAGCCTTACTTCATCACGGGCGTTGCCGGCAGGCGCGGGTATTGCATCATAGACATCCACAAGAGCCATGTTTCTGCAAAGCTCGGCGTGGTACGCAGCGTACTTGCCCTGTTTGAAAAGCACGAGCTGCACATTGAGCAAATCGTATCCGGCATAGATTGCTTCTCGCTCGTGGTCTCCACGGAGGCCGTGAAGCCGTATCTGTTCAGCATCATGGAGGAGATCGAAAGCTTCTGCGGGCCGGATTCCGTGAAGGTCACGGACGGCATTTCCCTCATCGCCTGCGTCGGCCGCCGCATGGTGTTCCGCCCGGGCATTTCGGGCAGGCTCTTCGCCACGCTCGGTGAAAACGATATCAACATCCGCATGATCTCCCAGGGCCCGGAAGAGCTGAATATCATCGTCGGCGTGGACGACCGGGATTTTGAAAAGACCATCCGGGTGCTTTATAACAGCTTTACCAGAAAGGATCAACCGCTATGAAACAGAAAAAGCTTTACAACGTGGCCGTGCTGGGCGCAACAGGCGCCGTTGGCCAGGAAATGATCAAGGTGCTTGCAGAGCGCAAATTCCCCATCGGGGAGCTTCGCCTGCTTGCGAGCGCGCGCAGCGCCGGGAAGGCTGTGCGCTACGAGGGCCGCGAGGTCGTTATACAGGAGGCGTGCGACGCTGCGTTCGAGGGCATGGACATCGTGCTCGGCGCGGCGGAAAACGATATCGCAAAACGTTTTGCACCCGCCATTCAGGCTGCAGGCGCAGTGTTTGTGGACAATTCCAGCGCTTTCCGCCTTGATCCGGATGTGCCGCTCGTGGTGCCGGAAATCAACGCGGAAGATGCTTACACACAAAAAAAGGGGATCATTGCCAACCCGAATTGCTCTACCATTATCACGCTGATGGCGCTTGCCCCCATCGCCCGCATCTCGTCCATCGAAACGATTGTGGCCTCCACCTATCAGGCGGTATCCGGCGCAGGCGCAAACGGGCTTACAGAGCTTGAAGCGCAGGCGCAGGCATACCCCAAGGGCGAGCCGCTCACGGCAAATGCTTTCCCGCATCAAATCCTGTTCAACCTGCTCCCCCGCATCGGCGGCATAGGCGAAAACGGCTATTCCTCCGAGGAGATGAAGCTGCAAAACGAAGGCCGCAAAATTCTGCACCTGCCGGAGCTTCGCGTCACCTGCACGTGCGTGCGCGTGCCCGTAATGCGCTCCCATTCCATCAGCGCCACGTTTACCACAAAGCGCCCTGTTTCTGTGGAAGAAGCGCGCGCGGCCATCGCTGCAGCAGAGGGCGTGCAGCTTGTGGACAATCCGAACAACGATGTTTATCCGATGCCGCTTGACACGAGCGACCAGGATGATGTGTTTGTGGGCCGCATCCGCCGCGACCTTGTGAGCGAAAACGGCCTCACGCTCTGGTGCTGCGGAGACCAAATCCGCAAGGGTGCGGCGACCAATGCCGTGCAGATCGCGGAGCTTTTGGTGAAATAACACAGGTTTGCAGCAGCGCTGCAACGCGGCAATCCCCCGGCAGCACCTACGGTGCTGCCGCCCCCTTTCAAGAAGGGGGCTTTTTGAAAACCGCAACCCAAAAGGCTCCTTTTGAAAGGAGCTGTCGCCTCATGTGACTGAGGATTATTCTTATTTTCGCAAACACCGCTTACTTCGCCGCCGCTTCTACCGCTTCTCTTGTATTTGTTCAGATTCCGTATTTTGGGGGTTATTGTACAACCGGATCTATTTTCTCAAATAACGCGGAATTAAAGAATTCCCGTACGCTGATTTCAAGTCCATCACAAATTTTTTGAATCGTTACCACACCAGGATTTTTACTTTTTTCATTCAGCATACTATAAATTGTAGATGGTGGAATACCTGCTCGATTGGCTAACCCGTTGATGGAAAGATCATACTGTGAAGAAAGTTCCATAATCCGCCGCCCAATCGCCTCCTTTATCGTCATGCTACTCTCCTCCATTCGATATGTCGTAAATTTAGTCTATTAAGCTTTACGATATATCGTGTGGGATATATCCCAAATCATACGTCTCTGTGATATAATTGGGATATATCCCACATAGGAGGTTCTTCACAATGTCTGCCAAGCTCCCGCTTCCAACGGCGGAAACCATCCTGCGTAACCTCAATGACACGCAATTGACTATGCATGTCCGCAAGCTGAATGCGTTCAAGTCCTATCAGGCGCAATATCGCTATGTTTCCGACTTGAAATGGAACCCCACCGTCTTTGAGATTGAGCTGGCCATGTTGGAATTTATGTATCAGGAACTGTCCATTGAAATTGCATGTCTTAAGGCTGAGTTCTAGCTTCCTATCCACCAACCATGCTATACTTATGTTCATCCCACTCCAAGGAGGCCTTATGCGCACGCTTACGCTCCCCATTGACGAACGCCTTGCCGGGCGTACGGTCAAAAGCCTGCTTGCGCAAGAGCTGCGCATGTCCGAATCGCTCATCCGCAGGGTAAAGCTGCGCGAAACGGGGATCCTGCTCAACGGCGTGCGCGCATTCACAACGGCCTCTGTGCAGGCTGGCGATGTGCTCACGGCAGAAATTGGCGATGCGCCGGATGCGCCGCGCCCGCGCCCCATGCCCATGCCGCTCGAAGTGCTCTTTGAAGATGAGGATATCCTGATTCTGAACAAGCCTGCCGGGCTCGCCGTGCATCAGTCGACACGCGACCCAGAGGAGCTTACGCTCGAAAACGCGCTTTCGGCCTATCTTCCGCAGGCTTGCATCCCCCATCCCGTCAGCCGGTTGGACCGGGGCACGACGGGGATCATCACCTTTGCAAAAAACGGCTATATGCATGAGCTTTTGCGCCGCATGCTGCACTCGCCCGGGTTCCGCCGGGAATACCGCGGCATCGCCGCAGGCGCCGTAGAACCGCCCATGGGTGCGGTCACACGGCCCATCGGCCTTGCGGACGGCTCAACATACCAGCGCGCCGTGCGGCCCGATGGCGCACCCTCCCGCACGGAATATGCCTCGCTCGCACAGGCAAACGGCTTCACGCTTTTGCGCCTTGTGCCCTGCACCGGCCGCACGCACCAGCTCCGTGTGCATATGGCGGCGCTCGGCTTTCCGCTTGCCGGGGATTGGCTTTATGGCATGCAGGATCCCCGCATCGCGCGGCCGGCGCTCCACTCTTATGAGCTATGGCTCACCCATCCGCTTACGGCGGAGGCGCTGCACCTCATCGCCCCGCTTCCGGAAGACATGGCCGGGCTGCTGCAAAAATAATATATTATGTATATTTTTTCTGTTGACAGGAATATTCATTGGTGTTATCATAAGCTCCATTAAAAGTTTATCGCAACATGCGACGATCGAGAAAAGTACCGCAGAGAGCCGGTTGCAGAGAGCGGGCGATGGTGAAAATCCCGCACAGGGCATTGCGTGAAGAACACTCGGGAGCAGCAAACCCAAAGCCTTCGGGCAAGTAGGGGCGACGGGATGGCAGCACGTTACGCTGCGCCGGCTTGTTAGAGCTTGAAAGGTGACTGTTATTTGCAGTAAATTAGGTGGCACCGCGGATTTCGCAGCATTCGTCCTAAAATAAAAAAGGATGAATTGGCTGCGTATTTTTATTCGGAGGTGCTTTTTATGTGTTCCATCATGGCTGTCGAAAGTAAGACCATCTCTCCCGCGCTGCTTGCCGAAGGTTTTGAAAAAACCCTTTCCCGCGGGCCGGACATGTCCCGCATCATTAAAACCCAAACAGGCTATCTCTGCTTCCACCGCCTGGCCATCATGGGTCTTGCACCGGAAGGCATGCAGCCCTTCTTCCTTGGGGAGGATGCTGTCATCTGCAACGGCGAGTTATACGGATTCCGCCCTGTGCGCGAAAAATTGAAGGAGAAGTATTCGTTTCAAAGCGAATCCGATTGCGAAATTCTGCTGCCGCTGTACCATGAATACGGCCTTTCCATGTTTGAAAAGCTGGATGCGGAGTTCGCGCTCGTGCTTTACGATGGCAAAACCGGGCACCTCATCGCCGCACGCGACCCCATCGGCATCCGACCGCTGTTTTATGGCTACCTGCCGGATGGCGGCATTGCGTTTGCAAGCGAGGCAAAGAACCTCGTGGGCCTCACAGAGCATGTGTTTCCCTTTCCGCCGGGCCATTATTATGCGGAGGGCAAATTTGTGCGTTATTGCGACGTTGCCGCCGTTTCCCGCTATTGCACGGATGACGTGGAGACCCTCTGCGCCGGCGTCCGCGAGCGGCTCATCGCGGGTGTGGAAAAGCGCCTTGATGCGGATGCGCCGCTCGGCTTTCTCCTGAGCGGCGGGTTGGACAGCAGCCTTGTCTGCGCGATCTCTGCCCGTCTGCTCAAAAAGCCCATCCGCACCTTTGCCATCGGCATGGATACGGATGCAATCGACCTCAAGTACGCCCGGGAAGTCGCGGATTACCTGCACAGCGACCATACAGAGGTCATCATGACGCGTGAGCAGGTGCTTTCCACGCTTGAAACGCTCATCAGCTGCCTCGGCACATACGACATCACCACCATCCGTGCCAGCATGGGCATGTACCTTTGCTGCAAAGCCATTCATGAGCAGACCGATGTGCGTGTGCTTTTGACCGGCGAAATTTCGGACGAGCTGTTCGGCTACAAGTACACGGACTTTGCGCCCTCTCCGGAGGAGTTCCAGCGGGAAGCGCAAAAGCGCATCCGGGAGATCCATATGTACGATGTACTGCGCGCAGACCGCTGTATCTCGGTGAACTCCATGGAAGCGCGTGTGCCCTTTGGCGATCTTGATTTTGTGAAGTATGTGATGGCCATTGATCCGGCCCGGAAAATGAATGTTTATGGGAAAGGCAAATACCTGCTGCGCCATGCCTTTGAAGGCGATTGGCTGCCGCACGACATCCTGTACCGTGAAAAGGCCGCCTTCAGCGATGCGGTGGGCCATTCCATGGTAGATGACCTGAAGGAGTATGCCGAATGCCGTTACTCGGATGCGGAGTTTGAAGAAAAGCGCCGGAAATACGCCTTTGCTGCGCCTTTCACCAAGGAAAGCCTGCTTTACCGCGAGCTGTTTGAAAAATACTATCCCGGCCAGGCGGACATGGTGGCGGATTTCTGGATGCCCAACAAAGCCTGGGATGGCTGCAACGTCAGCGATCCTTCGGCCCGCGTGCTCGCCAACTATGGTGCAAGCGGACAGTAACTGCGGCCGCCCGCCCGTGCTGTTTTATGCTATAATAAAGCAAAACCGTTCCACGGAGGCCAACAGCACATGCCGAATGTCTTCGATTACCTTGCCTGGCGCGGCGATCTGACTTTCGCCCAGTCTCCCTTTAATGAAGCGGACAGTCTCATTCTCTGCCGCCTTGCATATATCCCGTTTGATGGTATTGCGCCTGCATCATTTGTTCAGGCAATCCCCCTCGCCGATGCGGCGGCACGCTGCCTGCACGGCGCGCCGCCGCAGAGCGCGATTCCGCTTCCTGCGGAAGCAGGCGCTCCGCAGGAAGGCAGCGCGGAACCGCCGCGCCGCTTTCGCCTTGCGGACGACGCGCGGCTGCTTGCCGCCCTTGCAACTAGCCGCCGTTTTTGCAATGCACGGCTCTCAGGCTATGTGAACCTGTTCGATCCGGCGGCGGAAAAGCAATTTTCCGCACTTACCATTCTCCTTGAAGGCGAACTCCCCTATGTGGCGTTTCGTGGTACGGATGGGACGCTCGTGGGGTGGAAGGAAGATTTCAACATGAGCTTCCTCACCGTTGTGCCCGCACAGAAGGAAGCGGTGCAGTATCTCTGCGCGGCTTCGGATTCCCTCTGCGGCCGGCTCCGTGTTGGCGGCCACTCCAAGGGCGGCAATCTTGCCGTATACGCCTCCGCCTTCTGCGGCGAAGAGATTCAATCCCGCATTGAAAGCGTTTATAACCATGACGGCCCCGGCTTCCTTTCCGAAGTCGTTACCCGCGAAGGCTTTCAGCGTATCCTTGGCCGCGTGCATACGTTTGTGCCGCAATCCTCCGTTGTTGGCATGCTTTTGCAGCATGAAGAGGGCTGCGCCATCGTGCACAGCACGAACACCTGGCTTTTGCAGCACGATCTGTACTCCTGGGAAACCGCCTGCAATGGCCTCGTATTCACCGAAGCGCGCACGCGCAGCAGCCGCTTTATCGACTCCACGCTCAAGGCATGGCTTACGCAGATGAACCCGGAGGAGCGCGGCAAGCTGGTGGATGGCGTTTATACGGCGCTCTCCGCCTCCGGCGCGGTGACGGTTGCCGATCTCAACCGGCCCAAAACCGCAGTAAGCGTGCTGCGCGAAATGAAAAAGCTGGACGAGCCGACGAAGGCCATCATTCAGCAGGCCGTGGAACTTTTGAGCGCCTCTGCCCGGGAGAACCTGCCCGTGGTGCTTGAGCGCATGCGAAAGGAAAAGGAGTAAGCTCCCTATTCAGAGCAACCGCAAAAGGCTGCCTCCGCCGGGAAGCAGCCCTTTTGCGTTTTCGCAGATTATTTTTGCAGGTCCCGCAGCGACAGCTGGCGGGAGAAACTCATTTCGAGCATGCGCTTAGGCGCATGGCCGAACATGTTGCTCACCGGCTCGCGGTCATGGATCAGCTTTACCGCCTCTGCAAACATGGGCGCGGCGGAAATGATCTCGATTTTATCGGAATGGAGCGCAGGCTCGCAATAGACGGTGTCCGTGGAAACAAGAAGCTCGATCGGGCTGTCCTCAATGCGCTGAACCGCCTTCTCGCTCATCACCACGTGGGAAAGGAACGCATAGATGTTCTTCGCGCCCTTGTCCTTCAGGCCGTGGGCCACATCCACAAGCGTGCCGCCGGAAATGGTAAAGTCATCCACCACGATGCAGTTCTTGCCCTTCACATCGCCGATGATTTCCAGCACCTTGGCGTTTTCGTCGTGCCCGGCGCGCATCTTGTCGCCGATGGCAACGGCGCAGCCAAGCTCGTCCGCCATGGAGCGCGCGCGCTTTGCGCTGCCCGCATCCGGTGAAACGACAACGGTGTCCTCATCCACAATTCCCCTGTGCTTTGCATAAGCGCAAAGCAGGGAACGGGCATAGAGGTGATCCACAGGCTTGGTGAAAAAGCCCTGAATCTGCGCAGCATGCAGATCCATCGTCACAACGCGGTCCGCACCCGCCATTTCAATGGCATCCGCGCACACGCGCGCACGGATGGAAACGCGCGGTTCATCCTTTTTATCGCCCTTTGCATAGCTGAAATACGGCATGATGACGGAAATGGAGTTCGCGCTTGCACGCTTTGCGGCGTCAATGTAGAACAACAGCTCCATAAACTCATTGTTTGCGTTGAGTCCGATGGTCTGAACGAAGTATACATCCATATCGCGGATGCACTCATTAAAGCGCACATAGGTGTTTCCCTCGGAAAAATGAATGGTCGTACAATCGCCCATAGGGCTGCCGAGGTAATCGCACATTTTCTGCGCGAACTGCTTGCTTGCGCTGCCCGCAAAGATCTTGATGTGTCCGTTTCCGCCAAGCATAATATCCAGATTCCCCTATCGATGGTTTTTCGGCAGAATCCGGCAAGCCGTCCTCCACCGCCTAGAGTATATCAAAATTTGTGGAGGGAAGCAACGCACGCTGCAATGAAAATGATAGGAAACAGCGCATGAAATAAGGATTGCTTATATTGTCCATCCCTTTCTGGCATATGCAGTGCATAATATGCCTTCCGGACTTGCGTTTGCGCAAAAAATAACGCCCGCCTTCTGCGAAAAACGGTGAAAGCGGGCATTTGTTTTGCATTTCGCTTGCTCTGCTTGCCGCAAGCGCCCATTGAAAGGCTGCCTTATGTCATAAACCTTTTGAATACGGGCAACAGCAGCGGCGTAGGCGCAAAGGCACAGCCGAGCGTGGCTGCCGGGCGGTTTGCGCCGTGAAAATCGCTGCCGCATGTCACGATGAGGCCGTACTGCTGTGCAAGGGAAAGGAACAGCGTGCGCTCCCCTTCCGTCGTGCCGGGGTAAAACGCCTCGATGCCATCGATGCCATCGCGCACAGCCGCGCGCACTGCGGCATGCTTGTCCGCCCGGATCTGGCAGGGATGCGCCAACACCGCGATGCCCCCTGCCGCATGCGTGACGGCGACCGCCTGCGCAATGGAAATATTTTCGCTGCGCACAAACGCCGGCCGCCCTTTGAGCAGGAACTTGTCGAACGCCTCCGCGCGGGATTGTGCATACCCCTTTTTCACAAGTGCATTCGCCATGTGCAGCCGCGTGATAAGCCCATCTCCCTCCACAGCGTCCTCGATCGGGCATCCAATCTCCCTGAGGCGCGCAAACATGGCCTCGTTGCGCCGCGCACGGCGCACTGCGCTTTCCGCAAGCGTCCGCTTCACTTCCGGCGCATCCGGATCAATCCCAAGGCCCAGAATATGCATGGTCACGGAATAGTCGATATCGTACTCCACGCCGGGCACAACGCGCATGCCGATGCGCGCTCCTTCTGCCATCGCTTCCGGCACGCCCATGACGGTATCGTGATCCGTGAGCGCAACAAACGCAAGGCCGGCCTCCTTCGCCGCACGCACGATGGCCGCCGGCGTTTGTGTGCCGTCCGAATAGATGGAATGGGTATGTAGGTCAAATGCTTGCATGGGGTTCTCCTGTTTTATGCTTGGAAAAGGCGGCTTGCGCCGCCTTATTTCCCGTTGTTTGTTTATTTGTCCTTTTTGTCGGGGTCATCGCCGCCGTTTTCATCCCACGGACGCTTCCAAAGCGATGCGGGATCGCTGTCATCCTTCCCGGCAGCCTCCTCGGCCTTGCGGCGCGCCTCTTCCTCCGCCTTGCGCTTGCGCTCGGCTTCTTCTTCGGCAAGCACTTCAGGGTCGGCGGTTTCAAGCACAGCCTGCTTTTCACGGTAGGACACAAGCTGCACTTCCTCGCCGTCATAAAGCTTCTCGAATTCCTCGCCGGTAATGCGCTCGTATTCAATCAGCGCGGCAACAACGCGTTCCATTGCCGGCAGGTCGGATTCTATTACCTCGCGGGCACGGGCAAACTGTTCTTCCAGAATGCGGCGAATTTCCGCATCCACGCGCGCTGCCACCTGTTCCGAGAAGTTGCGCTGATGCCCCCAATCCTTGGCGATAAACACCTCGGTCTGCCCGCCCAGGAACACGGGGCCGATTTCCTCGCTCATGCCGAATTCCACAACCATCTTGCGCGCAAGTTCCGTGGCGCGCTGCAAGTCGTTGTATGCGCCGGTGCAGATGTCGTCAAGCGCAACGGTTTCCGCAACGCGGCCGCCGAGCATCATGGCGATCTCGTCCAGAATCTTGCCGCGGGACATGTGGCTGTCATCGTTCTCCGGCATGGTCATGGTATACCCTGCCGCCATGCCGCGCGGGATGATGGAAACCTCATGCACGGGATCGCAGTTCTTCAGCTTCTTCGCCACAATAGCGTGCCCGGCCTCGTGATACGCCGTAATGCGCTTATCCTCCGGCGTAATAACGCGGCTGCGCTTTTCGGGGCCAACCACCGTGCGGGTAATGGCCTCCTCAAGTTCAATCATCGTGATCTTCTTTTTCTTAAAGCGGGCGGCAAGGATGGCCGCCTCGTTCAGCACGTTTTCAAGGTCTGCACCCGTAAAGCCCGGCGTACGCTTTGCAAGCACAGCAAGGTCCACATCCTCCGCCATGGGTTTTCCCTTGGCATGCAGGCGCAAAATGGCCTCGCGCCCCTTCACATCCGGGTAATTGACGGTGATCTGCCGGTCGAAGCGGCCGGGGCGCAGAAGCGCCGGGTCAAGGATGTCCGGCCGGTTTGTGGCAGCGATGACGATGATGCCCTCGTTCGTGGCAAAGCCATCCATCTCAACGAGGAGCTGGTTGAGCGTCTGTTCGCGCTCATCGTGCCCACCGCCGAGGCCCGCGCCGCGCTGGCGGCCGACCGCGTCGATTTCATCGATGAACACCACGGCGGGCGCGCATTTTTTTGCGGTGCTGAACAAATCGCGCACGCGGCTTGCGCCCACGCCCACGAACATTTCAACGAAGTCCGAACCGGAGATGGAGAAAAACGGTACCTGTGCTTCGCCTGCAACGGCCTTGGCAAGCAGCGTTTTGCCTGTGCCCGGAGGACCGACAAGCAGCACACCCTTGGGGATGCGCGCGCCCATCTCGGTGAAGCGCTTCGGAGCGCGCATGAATTCCACAACCTCCTTGAGCTCTTCCTTTTCCTCGTCCGCGCCCTCAACATCCGCAAAGGTAACCTTGTTGTGCGGGTCGATGTGGGTGCGCGCGCGGCTCTTGCCGAAGCTCATCATCTGATTGCCGCCGCCCTGAGAGCGGAACACGAAATAATAGAAAATCGCGAACGCGCCAAGGATCAGCAGATACGGCAGGATAATTTGGAACAGGGAGGCTTCCGGCGGCGGATTGTAAGTATACTGGAAACTGTAATCCGCTTCCGTGATGGAATTCACGTCTTTCCCCGTAAGCTCCGCCGCCACAGCGTTCATGGCATTGCGGAAACTTTCCTCGGAAGGGATGTAGCAGTAAAAATCGTACCGGGAGGGGAAAAGCTCCGTGTCGATCTCGGAATTCTTCTTCAGGCCGACGAGTTCGCGCTCGGTGATCTCCACCATAGCAACTTCCCCCCGCTTGACCATAGCAACAAAGTCCGTATATTCGATTTTTTTGCTGTCGGCGCTGTTGCCCTTTTCAAGCCCCGTGATGGCAATGACGATCACAAGGATAATAGCAAGGTAAATCAGCGGCGTCTTTAATTTCTTCAAAAGAGTATCCTCCTGTGGATTCCAACGCGATTAGCATACCTCTGCCGAGGATAACTATCCTTGTAATCTTACCACAAATTCTACCGTTGTTCAAACCCGGATTCCGTCATTGTTGTGAACTTGTAGGAAACGAATCGCACAATTTTTATGGATTTGCTGTCGAAACGGGCGGCGAGCACTTCCTCCGGGCGCAAAAACGGCTTTCAAGCGGAAGGCAAACGCGCGGAGGGAGCGCCGGTGCGTTTATCAGGAATGAACGCAAGAGAAAAACCGCCGCAGGCCGCCACTTCTCCTTTACAAACGCCCGTTTTCCGGGTATAATAAGCACAGTAAAGTGATGAGTGGGACACACGGTGGGACAACGCCCAGCAGCGAGCCGCGGCATGGTGCAAGCGCGGCGGGAGACGGGTTCCATACGCATCGCCCGCGAGCGCGGAGTTGAACGCAGTTTCATTTTTCAGTAAACTCCGCCGTGTGCGCACGTTACAGCGCAAAAGGAGCGGACGGCCGAATGCCGTCAATCCGGGTGGTACCGCGCAGCAGCCTGCGTCCCGTTTTTCGGGATGCGGCTTTTTTATTTTTCGGATCGCCTGCCGAACTGCGGCTTTCCTGCCGGTGCGCCGCGCTTAGAATCCGCTGATGGAACCAATTATCATACAGGAGTAAAAGCATGTATCAGAAAGTATCGACCTCGCTGAACTTCGTGGAACGCGAAAAGGAAACGCTCGCGTTCTGGAAGGAAAACAAAATCTTTGAAAAGAGCGTGGAGCTGCGCCGCGGCGCCGAGCCCTATACGTTCTTCGACGGGCCGCCGACGGCAAACGGCAAGCCGCACATCGGCCACATCCTCACCCGCGCCATCAAGGACATCATCCCCCGCTACCGCACCATGAAGGGATACGATGTGCTGCGCAAAGCCGGCTGGGACACCCATGGTTTGCCGGTGGAGCTTGAGGTGGAAAAGCTTCTTGGCCTTGACGGGAAGGAGCAGATCGAGCAATACGGCGTGGAACCGTTCATCCAGAAGTGCAAGGAATCCGTTTGGAAATACAAGGCCGAATGGGAGCAGATGAGCGACCGGGTCGGCTTCTGGGCGGACATGGACGACCCGTATGTTACCTATGAAGATAATTACATCGAATCCGAATGGTGGGCGCTGAAGAAGATCCACGAAAAGGGTCTGCTTTATAAGGGCCATAAGATCGTCCCCTACTGCCCGCGCTGCGGCACCGCGCTTGCCTCCCACGAGGTTGCGCAGGGCTATAAGGATGTAAAGGAAACCTCCGCCACCGTGCGCTTCCGCTGCAAGGATGAGGATGCTTCCTACCTCGCGTGGACGACCACGCCCTGGACGCTTCCCTCCAACGTCTGCCTCTGCGTAAACGCAAACGTCACCTATTGCCGTGCGGAAAAGGGCGGCGAAGCCTTCATCCTCGCAAAGGAACTTGTTTCTTCCGTGCTCGGCGAAGAAGGCGTCACGATCGTGCGCGAATTCCCGGGCAGCGAGCTTGTCGGCCGCGATTATGAGCCGCTGTTTGAATGCACCGCAAAGGCCTGCGGCAAAAAGCGCGCGCACTATATCATCGCGGACGATTACGTTACCACCACCGACGGTACGGGCATCGTCCACAATGCGCCGGCATTCGGCGTAGATGACCAGCGCGTCTGCGCGGAAAACGACCTGCCGTTCATTCAGCTTGTCAACACCCGCGGCGAAATGTGCGGCGACACCCCGTGGGACGGCGTGTTCGTCAAAAAAGCCGACCCGATGATCCTTGACGCGCTGCGCGAAAGCGGGCTGCTGTTTGACGCGCCGCAGTTCGAGCACAGCTACCCGTTCTGCTGGCGCTGCGACACGCCGCTCATCTATTACGCCCGCGAAAGCTGGTTCATCCGCATGACGGCCATCCGGGACCGGCTCATCGAATACAACCGCCGCGTCAACTGGCTGCCGGAAACCATCAAGGAAGGCCGCATGGGCAATTTCCTGGAAAACGTAGTGGACTGGGGCCTTTCCCGCGAGCGCTATTGGGGCACGCCGCTGCCGGTTTGGGTTTGCCAGGAATGCGGCGAGGTACATGTTGTAGGCAGCCGCGCAGAGCTGCGTGAGCTCAATCCAAGCGTGCCGGAGGACATCGAGCTGCATAAGCCGTTCCTTGACCCCATCACCTTCCCCTGCAAGAAGTGCGGCGGCACGATGAAGCGCGAGCCCGTTGTGATCGACTGCTGGTTTGATTCCGGCTCCATGCCCTTTGCGCAGTGGCACTATCCGTTTGAAAACAAGGAGCAGTTCGAGCGCCGCTATCCCGCGAACTTCATCAGCGAAGCGCTCGACCAAACACGCGGCTGGTTTTATACCCTGCTTGCGATCTCCACCTGCCTGTTCGACGAGCCGAGCTTTAAGAACTGTATCGTGCTTGGCCTTGTGTGCGACAAGGATGGCCTCAAGATGAGCAAGCACAAGGGCAATGTGGTTGATCCGTGGACGGTGCTTGACAATCAGGGCGCCGACGCCGTGCGCTGGTATTTCTATACCGGCTCCATGCCGTGGCTCCCGAGCCGTTTCTCTGCGGAAGCCGTTTCCGAGGCACAGCGCAAGTTTATGGGCACGCTTTGGAACACCTATGCGTTCTATATCCTGTATGCGGACATCGACGGGTTTGACCCAACAAAACATGCCCTCAGGGAAGAAGCCCTCACGCCGATGGACAAATGGGTGCTTTCCCGCCTGAACACGCTCGTGAATACCGTGGACGAATCCCTTGCTTCGCTTCACATCACCGAGGCCGGACGCGCGCTTTCCGCCTTCACGGACGAGCTTTCCAACTGGTATGTGCGCCGCTGCCGCGAGCGCTATTGGGGCAAGGAGATGACGGCAGACAAGGAAGCCGCCTACATGACGCTCTTCACCGTTCTGAAGACGATGGCGCTCCTTTCCGCGCCGTTCACCCCGTTCATGGCGGAAGAGATCTACCAGAACCTCGTGCGCACCGTGGACGCTTCCGCGCCCGAAAGCGTGCATCTTTGCGATTTCCCGGCCGTAAACGAGGCCATGATCGACCCGGAACTCGAAGCGCACATGGCTGAGGCGCTCGAGATTGTGGTGCTCGGCCGCGCAGCGCGCAACGCTGCGAACGTAAAGAACCGCCAGCCGCTTTCCACGATGTATGTGCAGGGCGCAGAGCTCCCCCCGATGTTTGTTTCCATCGTCGCGGACGAGCTGAACGTGAAGCAGGTGGAATTCGTTGCAGATGCAAGCGCTTTCATCAGCTACAAGGTGAAGCCGCAGCTCAAGACACTCGGGCCGCGCTACGGTAAGGTTCTTCCGAAGATCAACGCCTACCTGCAGGGCGAGGGTGTAGGTGACCTGGTTGTCGCCGCGCACAAGGCGGGCAAAAACTATGAATTCGACCTTGACGGCGTTGCCGTTTCCCTTGCGGAAGCGGACGTTCTAACCGAGCCCATGCAGAAAGCAGGCTTTGTAAGCCAGACGGAGCATGAGCTTTCCGTGGTGCTTGACACGAACCTGACCGAAGCGCTCATTGAGGAAGGTTTCGTGCGCGAGCTGATTTCCAAGGTGCAGACCATGCGCAAAGAGGCTGGCTTTGAGGTCACCGACCATATCGCGCTCACCTATGTGGGCAGTGCGCGCATCGCGGAAATCTTCGCCGCCCACGGCGCGGACATCGCGGCGGATACGCTTGCGGATTCCGTGACGGCAGGCGAAGCGAAAGGATATACAAAGGAGTGGGACGTCAACGGCGAGCATGTTGCGCTCGGCGTAGAAAAACAATAAATCCATTAAAGGAGGATCTTCCCCATGAAGCAGAGGAAAGAACTGTTCAGCCTTCAACTGCCGCTCTCACTCGATTGCGGTGAGAACGGACCGCTTGAACACGCACAGGCGCTTTTTGCAGCGATCCAGCCCGATGACACCTTGTACATCCTGGAATCCCCGGCCAATGACCCTGAAGGCATCGTCAGCGAGGCTTTCGTCCGTGCGCTCGAGGTAGCCGGCCCGACCGTTTCCCAGTGGGCAGACTTCGAGTTCCGTCTGACTGCGCAGACGGAAGACGGCGCTGCCATCAGCCTTCTCCAGCCGGATCCCCGGCCATACAATCAGGTTATTTTCCGCCCCTCCGCGCAGCTTTCCGAACTGCTTCTTGACTCCGCATACTTTGGCAGGCATTCCGATGCGCAGAAGAACAATGTCCGCCTGGCCAAGCTTGAAAAAGCCGCGCTGGAAGAAATGATGCATGCCGTTCATGAGCGGCGCATGGCCAGTGCGCAAAATGCCAAGGAGCTGATTGAAGCGCAAAACGAAGCCGAGCGCAACAGCTCGGCGCAGATCGACTCCACCGAGGATGTTCTGCGCCTGTTCCGCAACTATTAAACCCATGCTTAAGCAAAACAAAGGGCGGCTTAGCCGCCCTTTGTTTATATCAAGCATATGAAGATAATATTTAATGTTTCTTGCTTTCTTTACGAAAACAAAAAAATATGATATTCTAAGGATAATCTTATCGCGTTTTATCAGTTAAGTCTTTATTAATAGCGAAAGGATGAGAAGCATTGTCCAATTACACTGAGCAGCCCTCTGTTGATCTAATCTTCAAGCAGCTAAACGATAAAGCAAACCTGCTATACAAGTTCGTGATGCTTTATGGAGATTATGTTGCGGAAAATCAGGATTATGGCACGGGTGAACTGATCAACATGGTAGAAGTTCACACGCTCACCGCCATTGAAGAAAACCCGGGGGTAAACATTTCAGAACTGGCCAACATGTGGAACCGCACCAAAGGTGCAATCTCCCAAACGGCGACAAAACTTGAAAAAAAAGGATACATCCAGCGCCGCAAGCAGGATGGAAACGCAAAAACGGTGATGCTCTTCCCGACGGAAAAGGGGATTCGCCTGAGCCAGGCCCACAAGCGTTATGATGCCATTGAAGTTTCCAAAACTGTTGATGAACTGCTGCGTGCAGGCTGTACCCCGGAGGAGCTCGATACGTTCTTTAAGGTTGTCACAAAGTATATCGAAATTTTATTGTAATTCCCAACGAACCGAAAGCGCAGCCCGCAAAAGCATGGCTGCGCTTTGACTGTCAGAAAGCAGGACTTTTTATATCCCCACACCGTTTTTATTCTGTTCAATGTGTGCCCACGGCATAGCTGATACCCAAAATTACATACATTGCACCGAACAGATATGGCATAAAAAGTTCGCTGCCCGAAGGTTTATGGCGGAAACAATCCGTCAGCATTAAGATCTCTCCAAAATAGGCAAGCGCGCCCACGATATAAGCCACGGATTTAAACACCAGATGGTTGTTGTCGGAAAACAGGGAAAGCAGGAACAGCACAGCCGCCACCACCGCAAGCAGGTTGCGCAGGAACAGCGTGCGCGGGTTCAGTTCGCTTAAGGATTGGCCGGCTTCCGTTTCCGGCACGTCATGCACGTGGCCGCAATTTTCGCACACAAACCCCCCCGGAGTTTCCGCGGGTTCCGGCGCGGTTGTGTTTTCGGTATCAAGGGGGACATGTTCCATCCTGGCACGCTCTCTTTCTCAATGGTGTACATTTTATTTTATAATAACGGCAGGCCGAAATGGAAGCCCAAAAAAGGAGAAAATCAAGGAATTTTTGTGAATTTATGCGCAGAGGGCCCGTACGGGCCCCCTGCAGACACATTCAAAGCCGCTTTGCAATCTCGGAAGCAAGCTCCACGTTGTTGTATACAAGTTTGATGTTGGAGGCCAGGCTGTTGCCTCCGGTAATCTCGTGAATGCGTGCGAGCAGGAAAGGTGTGGTTGCTTTCCCATGAATGCCGCGTTCGCGGGCTTCAGCGCATGCTTCCTCGATCACGCGTTCAATGTAATCCGAATCAAGCGCATATTCCTCCGGAATCGGGTTTGTGATGAGCATTCCGCCGTGATAGCCAAGCTCATATTGCGCACGGATCGCGGAAGCGATTTCCTCCGGCGTATCCATACGGTAATCCACAGGCAGGCCGCTTTTGCGCGTGTAAAACGCAGGAAGTTCATCTGTCTGGTAGCCTATCACGGGCACACCGCGCGTTTCAAGGTATTCCATGGTCAGCGGCAGATCCAGAATGCTCTTCGCGCCCGCGCACACCACGGCCACGGGTGTTTTTCCAAGTTCTTCGAGATCCGCGGAGATGTCCATGGTTTCCTGCGCGCCGCGGTGCACGCCGCCGATTCCGCCCGTTGCATGAATACGCACGCCGGCCATGGCAGCCAGGATCATCGTGCCAGTCACGGTTGTTGCGCCATCGAGTTTCTTTGCAACAAGCAGAGGGATATCACGGCGGCTGGCCTTGATCACCTTCGTACCCGTGCGGGCAAGATAATCGAGTTGGTCTTCCTCCAGGCCGACGCAAAGCTTGCCGCCCAAAATCGCGCAGGTCGCGGGGACTGCGCCGTGCTCCCGCGCAACCTGCTCACAGCCACGCGCAGTCTCAAGGTTCTGTGGGTACGGCATGCCGTGTGAGATGATTGTCGATTCAAGCGCAACAACAGGCTTTCCCTGCGCGAGCGCCTCCCGCACTTCGCGGGAAACAAAAAGATGTTGGTTCAGCATAGTCAAAAGCTCCTTTGCATCGCAAAACTTTCCAGCTTACGAGTACTGTAGTCATATGATAATATTATAGCGAATCCGGCGCTGTTCCACAATACGGCGGAGTATGTTAAAATAGGAGAGCAGCGGCAGGCAGCCGCCTCGCCCAGAAAACTCCAAAAGGAAAGGAATGCTTTGCTGCGCAAGGCATGGTTCCAGAAATGCGGTTCAAACAGGTTATGATCGCTTTGGGAAAAGCAGCATGCTATACGCTGCTTTTCATCGGCACACAATTGTTTGTGAGCTATGCCGCGGCTGTGTTCATGGGCATTCGCTCGGGGCTTCAGATCCTATCCGGCGACTCCGCGCCGGAGGCAGGCGCGTTGGCAGAGCAAATGGCTGACACGCTTCTTGGAAATGCAATGCTACTTACGCTCATCTCAAATGCCCTCACGCTTTTGATTCTTCTTCCGGTCTTTGCAGCCCAGAAAAAAAGTTATGTGCGGGAAATTTCCCTCTTTCCTCTTGTGCCAGGTGCCATTTGGCCGCTTGTTTCAGGCGCCATGGCGCTCGCGGCTGTGGTTGCGCTCGTCCTTGCCCTGCTGCCCATCCCGCAGGAGCTGATGGAGGCATACAATAACGCCGCCGTGGGCCTTGGCGAGCCCGGGCTCATTAGCGCGCTTTCCACGGTGCTTTTTGCACCCATTGCGGAGGAAGTGATTTTCCGCGGGCTTGTATATACGCGCCTGCGCCGCGCAATGCCGACGGCGCTTGCATGCGTGCTTTCAAGTTTGGTGTTTGGCCTGCTGCACGGCCAGCTCCTTTGGATCGCCTATGCGTTTATAATGGGCGTGGTGCTTACGCTCGTGTTTGAGCGTACGGGCACCCTTTGGGCAAGCATTGTCGTGCATGTTACGTTCAACCTTGTGGGCACATACGCCGTGCAATACCTGCCGGGCAGTTTTTTCATTCTCGTGCTGGGCCTTGCAGGCGCGGCAGCGAGTTGGAATTGGATTACGCATCTCTACCCGCGCGCCTGATGCAGGCAGTGGGATCGATTAAAAAGGAGTATTTCACACATGGAGTACCGCAGGTTTGGCAGCATGATTATCGCCCGGCTGGATAAGGGAGAAGAGATTCTGGAACAGCTCAAGGCAATTTCCCTTGCGGAGCAGATCAAGCTCGCACATGTGAGCGCCCTCGGCGCGCTGGATGAATTCACGGCCGGCGTGTTTGACACCGGCACAAAGCAGTTTTTCCCCAATACATTCCACGGGGCCTACGAAATCGTTTCCCTCACCGGCACCGTAACCACCATGGACGGGGCGTATTACAGCCACCTCCATATGAGCGCGGGCGATAGGGAGGGGCGCGTGTTCGGCGGCCATTTGAGCCGCGCCAGGATCAGCGCGACATGCGAAATGGTGATTCAGATCGTCGAAGGCCGGGTTGACCGTGCGTTTGACGGAGAAACCGGGTTGAACCTGTTTAAATTTGATTGAACGATCGGAGGGATTTTTCATGCAAGAAACCGACTCCATCCTGCAAAAGGTCGCAGCGGCTGAGCCGTGCGTTTGGTTCAGCCCAAATTTGCGCCCTGCAAGGGAAGCGCTTGCCGCCATTCCGTATACCCGCACAAACGTGCGCGATGCCGCAGAGAGGCTCGCGCGTTTTGCGCCATATATCGAGCGCTGCTTCCCCGAGACCGCAGCAGACGGCGGGCTGATCGAATCCCCACTGACAGAGATTCCCCACATGGCTGCTTTGCTGCGCGAAACTGAAGCCCTCTGCCTGCCCGGGCGCATGTTTTTAAAGCGCGACAGCGACCTTGCCGTGGCAGGGTCCGTGAAGGCGCGCGGCGGCATTTACGAGGTGCTCAAGCATGCGGAAACACTTGCGCTTAAAGAGGGCGTCCTGCATACAACGGACGATTATGCGGTTCTTGCTGAACCGCAATGCAAGGCATTTTTTAACCGGTATGAAATCGCGGTCGGCTCAACCGGCAACCTTGGGCTTTCCATCGGCATCATGAGCGCGGCGCTCGGGTTCCGCGTTACGGTGCATATGTCCAGTGATGCGCGGCAGTGGAAGAAGGATCTGCTGCGCAGCAAGGGCGTGCGCGTAATGGAATATGCCGGGGATTATTCCGAAGCCGTGCGGCAAGGCCGTGCGCTTTCCGATGCGGACCCGATGAGCTATTTTGTGGACGATGAAAATTCCGTGGATCTGTTTATGGGCTATGCCGTGGCGGCAGAGCGCTTACAGGGCCAGCTTTCAGCAAAAGGGATTCCCGTAGATGCGGAGCATCCGCTGTTTGTTTATCTGCCCTGTGGCGTAGGCGGCGCGCCGGGCGGCATCACCTTCGGGCTTAAGCTGGTTTACGGAGACAACGTACACGTGTTTTATGTGGAGCCTGTGCAATGCCCCTGCATGCTGCTCGGCCTTGCTACGGGGTTGAACAGCAAAATCTGTGTGCAGGATGTCGGGCTTACCGGGAAAACACACGCAGACGGCCTCGCCGTTGGGCGTCCTTCCGGTTTCGTAGGCAGTGTGGTTCGCGCATTGGTTTCCGGTGAATTCACCATTGAGGATTACCGGCTGTATGATCTGATGCGCGCGCTGCTCAATACCGAAGGCATTTTTATTGAGCCTTCAGCCTGCGCTTGCCTGCCCGGCCCCGCAATGCTCGCCGCTGCGCCGGGCATGGATGCATATCTGACTGCGCACCGACTTTCCGGACGCATGGACAATGCCGCACATGTGCTTTGGGCAACGGGCGGCCGGCTTGTGCCGAAGGAAATCCGCAGCGAGTATATCAAAACACGGCTAAAGTAATAAAAAGAGCCTGCGAAAACCCGAAAAAGTGGCTGTGCGCCACTTTTCGACAGGCTGAAGGGCGAATGCCCTCTTTTTTCGTTTCATTGCATGTTCGCCGGCATCTACGCGCACGGCTTCAGCCCGAAATGGCGCATGAGCGCTGCAAGAGTTTCCTCCCGGGTATCCGTCTGCGTATCCTCGCGCACGATGGTGAAAAACCCACTGTTTGCATATTCCGCATAGTGCTCCGGGCTGTTGATGCGCGCGATGCAGGCACGGAAGTTTGCCATGGTTGCATCCGGATTGTCGGCCGCCTGAATCTGGCGCAGCAGGAACTGCTTTTCTTCATCCGGCCGGTCGAAAAACCGCTCCACGGACATGCTGCAAGGGGAAAGCATCACCGCCACGCGGGAATAATCGGAAATCGCGTGCAGGATCGGAAGCGGAATGTTCGTATCCACGATGATCTTGCGCCCGTCCGCCGAAAGCCGCAGCAGTTCCGCAATCTCAATATCCGCCGCCTCGCGGGAGCTGCCGGAAATCCATGCGTCGTATTCTTCCGGCGTGCGGTTTACAAATGCCTGCCAGCTTTCCATGGTTTCAAAATAACACAGGTTTGGCTGGATCTGCGGGTCGAGTAAGCCTTCCGGCAAAATATAATGGTGATAGTTTTCACCGCAGAAGATCATGCCGCAGCGGTCGGCAAGCATCCGCACCATGGTGGATTTTCCCGCATATGCTGTCCCCGTAATGAAATAAACATTGCGAAGGTAATGCTTCAGGATGTTGCTTTCAATGTCGATCTTCATACATCTTTCACCTTGCACCCGGCAAATTCGATTGCCGCGCGCGCAAGTACTGCCGTCGGATCCACAACCGGGTACGGCAGCGCATAATCCGCAAAGGCAATGGGAAGCTCCGTGCAGCCGAGCACAAAAGCCTCCACGCCCAAAGCGAGCATCGCATCCAGCACCACGCGCACGGGGGTCGTGTCAAATGCGGCATTGCCGGCCTTTACGCCATCGTAAATAAGCGCCATGACCCGCTTCTGCCCCGCCGCATCCGGCTTCACAACCGCTACGCCGTGCTCCCCGAACAGGCGTTCATAGATGCCCGTCTGGATGGTGCCGTCCGTCGCGAGCAAGCCCACGGTCTTGATCTTCCGCCGGTCGATCTCCTCCGCCGTAAGCCGCAGCATATGCAGCACAGGGAGCTTTGTTGCAGCGCAAACGCCGTCATAAAAATAATGTGCCGTGTTACAGGGCATCATCAGAACGTCCGCACCCGCGCGCTCCAGCGTGCGCGCCGAAGTCGCAAGCTGCGGCAACGGATTTTCGCCGCCTGTAAGGATGGCGGCTGTGCGGTCCGGAATGTTCGTATTGCTGTCGATGAGCACGCGCGGATGCTCCTGATCGCATTTTGCATCCGTCATCGTAACGATTTTGCGGAACAAATCCGCCGTTGCAAGCGGCCCCATGCCGCCGATGATTCCGATTGTCTTTTTCATGTTCATGTGTCGCTTTAATTGCCTTTCCGCGTAACCAAACGTATTTCGCTTTTTTGCGCCGCCCTGCATATCAGCGGGGCGGTTGCGGTGTTGCCGCACTTCATTGAACTCCCTCCGCTCAGGTGAGCGGAGGGAGTTCATAAATTATTTTACGACTGCCTCCGGGTCGATGGCAAACAGGCTTGCCGCACCGCCACTGTGCAGGAACAGCACAGTCTCGTTCTCCTTGATTTCTCCCTTGCGGCAGAGGTCAATGAGCCCTGCGAAGGTCTTGCCGGTATAAACCGGGTCGAGCATCAGCCCTTCCTTGCGCGCCATCATACGCACTGCCTCAAGGCCTTCCTCGGAAGGCTGTGCATAACCCGCACCATAGTACCGGCGCACATCCACCTCGGCAGGCGTAAGAGGAACGTCCTCACCCATCAGCTTGGCGGTTTCCGGCACGAGCTCCGCTACGATCTCCTCAAACGGATCCTCGCAGACGGCGATGCCCGTCACGGCAGCACCCCCACCATAAAGCATTGTGCCAAGCACCATGCCGGCCAGCGTGCCGCCGCTGCCTGCGGTGCAGATCACACGGTCAATTTTCACATCCGCGGCCTTCGCCTGCGCGAAGACCTCCTCCGCGCACTTCACATACCCAAGCGTACCGAGCGGCACGCTGCCGCCCACAGGCACGAGATACGGTTTGCGGCCTGCCGCGCGCAGCTCGTCAGCAAGCTTATCCATTTCAACATAAACATCGTCATAGCTGTCCGTATCCACAAAGCGGACATCCACATCCATAAGCGCCTCAAGCAGCAGGTTGCCCTTGCGGCCCAATACCCCACGCTTTTTGAGCATCAGGATGGGCTCTATTCCAAGCCTGCGGCAACAGGCCGCTGTGAGCATCGCATGGTTGGATTGTGCGCCGCCCGTAGTGATCACCATATCGCAGCCCTTCTCCTTCGCGTCCGCAAGCAGGTATTCGAGCTTGCGCACCTTGTTGCCGCCAAGGCTCACACCCGTCATGTCGTCCCGCTTGATATAGATGCTGCGGCCGAGTTCCGCGCTGATGTTTTCAAGCTTGTAAAACGGCGTGGGCAGTTGCGCGAGCGGAATGCGCGGAATGTTGTTTTTCATGGTATACTCCTCCTTATTCCTCGTCGTTCAGGCGGGGCAAGTGCAGGAAATCAAACGTGGCGAAATAATCCTTGGTGGTTTCTGCACGGCGGATCATTTTCACGCTTCCGTCCTCGCAAAGCAGAAGCTCCGCGCTCTTGAGCTTGCCGTTGTAATTGTAGCCCATCGAGAAGCCGTGCGCACCCGTATCGTGAATGGCAAGGATGTCGCCGATCTCGATCTTGGGCAGCTTGCGGTCGATGGCAAAGCGATCGTTGCTTTCGCAGAGCGAACCCGTGATGTCATACAGATGGTCGCAGGGGGCATCCTCCTTGCCGAGTACGGTCACGTGATGGTACGCGCCATACATCGCGGGGCGCATCAGGTTTGCGGCGCACGCATCGCAGCCGATGAAGTCCTTGTAGGTTTTCTTCTCGTGCAGCACGGTCGTCACAAGCGTTCCGACGGGGCCGGACACATAGCGGCCGAGCTCCGTGAAAATGCGCGGCTGCAGATCGGTTCCGGCGAAGGCAGCCTCATACGCCTCGTGTACCTTATCGCCTACGAACTGGATGTCGGTCTCCGCATCCTCCGGACGGTACGGGATGCCCACGCCGCCGGAAAGATTGATAAAGCCGATCTTGATGCCAAGCTCGTTATGCAGTTCCTTCGCAGTTTCAAAGAGGAGCTTTGCAAGCGTGGGATAATACATGTTATCCGTGTTGTTGGAGGAAAGGAACGAGTGCAGGCCGAATTCCGTTACGCCCAGCTCCTTGAGTTTCTTCATGCCCTCGGTGAGCTGTGCGCGCGTGAAGCCATATTTCGCATCCGCCGGGTTGCCCATGATCTGCGTGCCGATCTTGAATTCGCCGCCCGGGTTAAAGCGGCAGCAGATGGTCTTGGGGATGCCGCCGTGCTTTGCAAGGAAGTCGATGTGCGAAATATCGTCAAGGTTGATGATGGCGTCAAGCCTGCGCGCATATTCAAAATCCTTTGCAGGCGTTGCGTTGGAGGAAAACATGATGTTGTCCGCCACGATGCCCACGGCTTCGCTGAGCATCAGCTCCGCATAGCTGGAGCAGTCCATGCCGCAGCCCTCTTCTTTAAGGATCTGCATCAGCACGGGGTTCGGGCAGGCCTTTACCGCATAATACTCCTTATAGCCCTTGTTCCAGGAAAACGCCTTTTGCAGCGCGCGCACGCGGGTGCGCAGGCCATGCTCATCGTAAATGTGGAAGGGCGTGGGATATTCCTTGATGATGGCTTCGATCTTTGCTTTGTCGTAGGGTAACGTTTTTTTCATTGGTTGCTGCTCCTTGGTTTTATAGTTCGGCGTATTGCGTCATTTCCATGTCGCGTACATATTCGGGGCCGCGCAGCCCGCGGTCTTCGTATTCGATCTCGCCCGCCTGGTTGTCGTATGGGTCGTGCCGCCAATGCGCTTTCGGCGGATCGAGCGGCGCACGGAATTCGCAGTTGGCCACCATGCGGTATGGGTCGAGGTTGCCGAAATAATGCACCCTGCGCGCCTCATTGCCCGCCCGGTGCGCACCGCCGCCGTAAGAAGGATCTGCGAACATCCAGCCATGGGGCGCAACATAGAACATGGCCCAGTCATGCATGCCAACATCGTTGGGCTCAGCGCAAAGGCCGCTCTGCCAGCGCGCCGGGATACCCGCGCAGCGGCAAAGGGTGATGAACAGCAAGGCCTGCACGCCGCAATCGCCCTTGAAGTTGCGCGCACAATTTTCCGCGATGTTTTCAAGGCCGAAGTATTCCCGCATGAAGGAATACTTTACGTTGAGCGTCACGAAATCATAGAAGATGCGCGCCTTTTCAACAGGGTTCGTCACCCCGCGGGTGAGCGTCTTGACAAGCTCCTTAATATAAGGCGTGAACACGATATGCGGATTTTCTTCGTTGGTGAAGAACGTGGGCTGTTCCGCATCCGGCACGATCTTCATGGGATCGACATACGGCGCGGTATGCAGGTAGGAATATTCCACCCAGAACTCGTGGTTCTCCTCCATCACTTCTTCCCAGTAAATGGTGCGCTGCGGCGCATCCTCGGCCGCAATGTGCTTGGGCGTGCCATAGTAACCCACAAGTTCGATCTCGCTCTGCTGGATGCAGGCCGCAGGGATCGGGATGTGTACACGCACAAGCTTCCCTTTTTCAAAGGCTTCGTCCTTAATGCGGACGCTTGCGCGGATGCGGATGCGGTTTGCAAGCTTGCCATTTTCGCGCATCAGCCGCGCGGAACGATCCAAAAGGCTCTCCCGCGTTTGGCCGTTGTCCTCGCCATCCACCCGGCCGCGGTTCACAACGCCTGCACGTGCAGCAAAGGCGGCATCCGTTTTAATCAGGGTCTGGTAGAATCGCAGGAAATAATGCGGCTCGCCGTGAACATAGATCCAGTCGATTTTGTTATCATCCACCATGGCGTGGAACTCCTCTTCCGTGAACTCCGGGATCGCGGCGCGGATCTTCTCAAGCGCCTGTGTTTCACTGAAAGGATAGTCCTTTTCCAAGCGGAGAATCATTTCGCGCTCGCAGACAAGGCACGCACGAAGCGCTTCCGGAATGTTTCCGGCAAGGCGCTTATCAATCAGGCGCACAGCGCCTTCAAAATCGCCCCATGTCTTGCGGCGGAGGATATCCTCCGGCAGCCCTACGTTCAGAAACTCAAAATTGTCGTTGATGTTCATCAGCAAGCCTCCTTATCTGATTGCGGTTTAAAACGGTTAAAAAATGGAACCTACGGCAAGCACGCCCGTTGCAAGGTCGTGCCGGTACAGCGGATGACCCGGGCAAAGGCTGTTGAGCACCACGCCGTCGGAGCCAGCCTTACTCGTGGAATGGATATACATCCCATCGCCCAAATACATCGCCACATGCCCTTTAAAGAACAGCAGGTCGCCCTTGTTGATCTTTGCGCGGTCGATCTCATGCACAGGGAACCCTTCCCGGATGCTGGCATTGCGGTAGATCTTCACGCCGTTGAGCAGGTAGGCTGAACCGACCAGGCCGGAGCAGTCGATGCCCTGCGGCGTCTTCCCGCCCCAACGGTACTGCACTCCCATGTAAAGCTTTGCCGCCTCTACAACGCTGTTGCGCAGCTCCTCCTCCCCTGCGGAGGGTTCGTTTTCATAATAAGGCCCAAGGAATCCTTCCCGCACGAAGCCTTCGGCCCCGCCGATCAGGCGTACTTTAGCCCAGCCTTGCGGTTTTTCCGGCGGCGCCACAAATTCTACGACCGCACCGCGGCAGAGGGAGATATGGTGCGGATGCGTTGCGCCGCTTTCCACCTGAACATCTGCCCACGCTGCCCATACGCGGCGCAGATCGGCCTTTTCCCAGCGCTCCGCTTCCGCTTCATCCAGGCACAGGTGCGTTGCATGCACATATGTTTCGTATCGGTATGGCGTGCGGATCCTGTAAAACCCATCCTCCGCTTCCTCCAGAATTTCAACGATCTGGCCATACCAGCCCTCGTCATCCGGTTCGGCCATGTGAGCGGGCTTCACAACATACGGTGCAATCGGTGAAATGACCAATGCGCGTTTTTCCATTAGATTTTTTCTCCTTTTTATTGCTGATTCCTTACCCACGGCAGTTAATTTCCCGTTAAGTTTTGGGGGCGCCGCATGCAAAAAGCTCTGTTATACCAACAAGAGCCCGCCCGCAAAAGCGGGCAGGCATCGTCGTTGTTTGTCCGGGTTTAATTCTTCAGGCGGTTGCGGTATTCCGCAAGCTCCTTTTCGTTTGCCATAATGAAATGGCCTTCCTCAATTTCCGACCATTGGGGTTTATCCACGGAGTAATCATGGCAGGTTGGATCGTACACTTCAAGCACTTTCTGCTTTTCGGAGATTGGATCCGGCATAGGGATGGCCGAAAGCAGCGCGCGCGTATACGGGTGCAACGGATGCGCAAACAGTTTTTCTGTTTCCGCAAGCTCCACGATCACGCCCTTGTGGATGACGGCGATACGGTCCGTAATAAAGCGCATCACCGAGAGATCGTGCGCGATGAACAGGTATGTGAGGCCACGCTCCTTCTGCAGTGAGGAAAGCAGATTCAAAACCTGTGCGCGGATGGAAACATCCAGTGCGGAGATCGGTTCGTCCGCAATGATGAACTCCGGCTCCATGATGAGGCTGCGCGCAATGCCGATGCGCTGGCGCTGGCCGCCGGAAAACTCATGCGGGAAGCGGCTTGCGAACTCGGGCAGAAGGCCCACATCGGAAAGCGCTTTGGAAACCTTTGCCTCGCGCTCTTCTTTGGTGAGGTGTTTCTGCACGTTCATCAGGCCCTCGGAAACGATATAGTCCACCTTTGCGCGCTCGTTGAGCGATGCCATCGGATCCTGGAAGATCATTTGGATCTGCTGCGTGACGCGCTTGTCCAACTCGTGCGAGATTTTCCCGTTGATTTTTTCCCCTTTGAAGATAATCTCGCCCGCGGAGGTGGGGTTGATGCGGATGATCGCGCGGCCAATGGTGGTCTTACCTGAGCCGGATTCGCCCACAAGGCCGAAGGTTTCACCCTTGTAAATATCGAAGCTCACGCCCTTGACCGCCACAAACGGTTTGCGCTTGCTGCCGAAGGTAACCTCAAGGTTCTTCACTTGAAGAAGCTTTTCTCTGGTTTCGTTTTGCATTACTGCGCGCCCCCTTCCTTCTGATCCATATTGGCGCGGATATTGCGGATGTTTTTAATGTGCTCCGGTGGCTCCACCTTGGGGGAGCGTGGGTCGAGCAGCCATGTGCGCGCCTTATGCGTCGGGGAAACCTCGAAATACGGCGGGCGGTGCAGGAAATCGATCTTGAGCGCATGCGGATTGCGCGGGGCAAACGCGTCTCCACGCACCTTGTTGAACAGGTTCGGCGGCGTTCCTTTGATCGAATAGAGATCCTCGCCCTTTATGCCGAGCTGCGGCAGGGAGGAGAGCAGCGCCCAGGTGTAAGGATGCTGCGGGGCATAAAACACCTCGTTGCACGTGCCGATCTCCACAATGTCGCCCGCATACATGACCGCGATGCGGTCGGCTACGTTGGCAACCACGCCAAGGTCATGGGTGATGTAGATCGTCGTAAGCTGATACTTCTTCTGCAGTTCGCGGATCAGGTTCAGGATCTGAGCCTGAATCGTTACGTCAAGCGCGGTAGTCGGCTCATCGCAGATGAGGATTTTTGGGTTGCAGGCCATGGCGATGGCGATGACCACGCGCTGCCGCATGCCGCCGGAAAATTCGTGCGGATACTGCTTATAGCGCCGCTCCGGTTCCGGGATTCCAACGTCGTCGATGATCTCAATCGCGCGCTGTTTTGCCGCCTCGCCGGTCAACCCCTGATGCAACTTGAGCGCTTCTTCGATCTGCCAGCCGATGGTTTTGAGCGGGTTGAGGCTCGTCATCGGGTCCTGCATGACCATGGCGACCTCTTTGCCGCGGATCTTCGTCCACTCCTTCTCGGTTTTAAACTTGGCAAGATCCATGCCGTTATACCAGATCTCGCCGGAATCCACCCAACCGTTCTTATCCAGAAGGCCAATGAAGTTCTTTGTGAACACCGATTTGCCGGAGCCGGATTCGCCTACGATTGCAAGGCTTTCGCCCTTGTAAATATCAAGCGAAATGCCGCGGATGGCATGGAGCACCTGCCCGCGCAGGCTAAACTTCACATTAAGGTCTTTTACAGACAAAATTACTTCCTGTTCCACAGTACAAAGACCTCCTTACACGTGGTTCTTCGGATCGGCTGCATCGGAGAAGGCATTGCCCACCAGATAGAAGCAGATCGTAATGACCGAAAGTATGATCGCCGGAACGACCAGCTGATAACGAAGGCTCGGCGCCATCATCAGGCTGCGGCCCTTGTTCACCAGGTTGCCAAGCGAAGGAATGCTGATCGGCAAGCCAAGGCCGATGTAGCAAAGGAATACCTCTGAACCGATTGCGCCCGGGATCGCCAGCGCCATGCGGAGCATGACCACGGACACCATATGCGGCAGCAGGTTTTTAACGATGACCCGGCGCGTCGGCGTACCAAGGCAGCGGGAAGCAAGGTTAAAGTCGCGGTCACGGATGATAACAACCTGGTTGCGGATGAACCGTGCAAGACCGATCCAGCCCGTGATACTCATTGCTGCGATAATCGTCGGGATGCTCGGACGCATGATGTACGACGCGAGGATCAGGATGATCGTTGACGGGATGTTGTTAATGAGGTTATAAAGCTCGGTGAAAAGGAAGTCCAACTTGCGGACATAGCCCCAAAGGAGACCCGCAAGAATACCGACGACCGCCTCAATCAATGCGACCACGATGCCGATGAACAGCGACGTGCGCGTACCGCCCCACATGCGCGCCCAAAGATCCTGGCCGATATCGTTTGTGCCGAACCAGAACACGCTGTTGGGCTTTTGGTTGGTAATGAAGCCGGAAACCGGTTTCACCTCGGTTGGGTCGGTGATGCGGGCAACGCCCTTGTTGAGCGTTTTCTGCGAACCGTCTTCGGAGGTGATGGTCAGCATCATCTGCTCTTCCGGCACAAAGGTGTAATACCACCCCTCGTTTTCCGGAACCGGCGTAAGCTCCATGGGCGTTTCTTCGGAGCCGCGCATGATGCCGGCCGCAACCACATTCGGCACGCCCCAGCTCTCGGGCAGGTTAAAGTAAGTCAACACCGTTCCTGCCGGCACACCCGTGATGAGCTCTCCGCCCGTCTGTTTGGTGCTGGTGGAAAACACGCCGCCGGATTCTTCATCGTAGGTAACCCAGACAGCCTGGTGATAGGTGGTTTCCGTGCCATCCTCAGAGGTCACGTACATATATGGCATTTCCTCGGAAACAAGCGTGTAGTACCACCCTTTGTTCTCCGGATCCTGCGTTGCGGCAAGCTGTACCGGTTCCGCCTCGCCCTCTGCCTTCACATAGAATTTAGGTTCGCCCCAGGACTGCGGAACGCGCACATAGGCGATGGTCTCGTCCTCCGCAGGCTCTGCGGCATAATCACCTTTGGTGTACTTGATGCCCTCAAGTTTTGCCTTGCCGTCCTCTTCGACCGTGATCCAAACACCCTTTTCGTCATAATAATTGACAACATAAGGATCGAACTGGTTCGGCAGCAACGGCTGAATGAACGTGAAGATCAGCAGCACAAGCATGATCGTGAGCATTGCGACTGCCATCTTGTTTTTAAAGAACATGCGGAACGTGCTGCGCCAGTAGGAATAGTTGGAATATCCCGTGCGCTCGGCTTCTTTTTCATCGTATTCCGCAAACTCAAAGAGTTCCGGGGAAAGGCCTTCCATTTCCTCAGCGGAAAGATCATCCTTTTCGCTGACCGCAAGGCCGCGCAGCCGCTCTTCGATGCTCTGCTCCAACTTCCTGCTGATTTTTTCTTTTTGCGAGTATTTGCTGCTCATCTTGCCCCCTCCTTCTTGGCGAAACTGATGCGCGGATCAACAAGGCCCATCAGAATGTCGCCGAGCAACAGACCGATGATGCTCAGTGCTGCAAAGATCACCACGAGCGCAACGATCATGCTGTTATCCTGGCGCTTGATGACATCAACAAGCAAACCGCCCATGCCGGGGATGGAATAAAGCGACTCGGTGTAAATGGATCCGGAAATCGTGAGCAGGATGGAACCCGGGATCAGGTTCACCATCGGCACCACGGAATTGCGGAACACGTGACGGAACCAGATGGTGGTGTTCGGCACGCCCTTGGCGCGCGCAAGCTTGATGTAATCCTTGTTGGTTTCATCCACCATGTAACGCCTGAGCCACATTGCATAGCTGGAGATGGAAGGCAATGCCAATGAGATGACCGGAAGGATCAAACTCGTCCAATCCTCCGGCTTATAGAGCACACTGAGGTTAAACCAGCTTGAACCGTAAAGCTGTATGAAGATAAAATACACCGCGTTTGGTACTGCCTGAATGAACACGATGTACGCATTGCCGAGTTTGTCCGCCAACCTGCCCTTGCTGCGCGCCATCAGCGCGCCGAGCGCCATACCGAGCGGAAGACTGACCGCCATGGAGATAAGCCCTACCTTCATGGAGACGGCCATCTTCGGCATGATAATATCAGTGATGGGAGCGTTCACGCGATAGCGGCGGGAAACGCCCAAATCGCCCTGAAGCAGGTTCTTCAAATACCTGCCGACCTGCACGTAAAGCGGATCCTTCAATCCCATTTCCCTGAGGCCGCTTTCAATTAGAGCAGGCGACATTTTCTCGTAGTTATTAAAGTAGCCTTCTATCGGCATAAGCTGCAAAAGCCCGATGATGATCGTAATGAGGATCACGAGCGTCAGCAGCGCCCTGGCCAATCGTTTTAACGAGTACTTTAGCACTTTGAGATTCTCCTTTTATGTTTTCGCATTGAGCTGCGAAGTAGAGGGATATGTGAATCGTTTTATGTTTGCAAAAGCATTTTGGCTGAATGGAAAAAGCGGCTCTGCTCCGCAAAGTACAGGGCAGAGCCGCTTTCTTCTGTTTTAATTCCCGCAGACAGCTTCTGCGAAATCAGGTTACATCAGTTGCCCATGGCGGCATACCATTCCTCGTACTGCGCGTCGTACATATCCTGAGACATCGCGGTCTTGTAGACGTGCTGCCCCTTATAGCGGCTGGAGGACTGGCCCATCATGGCGAACTGGCCTTCAAAGCCGTTGAGCTTGGTGGCCTGGTAGGAACCGCCGGAGATGAGCAGCGGGATCACGATCGCATGGTCGAGGTAGTAGGACTCGGCCGCGGCAAACGCTTCGTAACGGGCATCCCAGTTGTCGGTGACCAGGCGGGCTGCGTCAACAAGAGCAAAGTACTCGTCGATCAGAGCGTTGGTTGCTTCGGTCTTGGTATTCTGGAACACGCGATAACCATCGGTGTCATGGCAGAAGAAGTTGTAGCTGTTCTCACGCTCAAACGGATCTGCCCAGGTCTCAGGATCCATGAAGTCCGCGCCCCAGTTGAGCTCCTGAATGGCGTAGTTGCCGTTGCGGCGCGTCTCGTTGAGGAAGCTGTTTCCGGCATAAGCGACCGGGATGATGTCCACGAAGTCCGTTCCGAGGAGCTTCTCAATCTGCTGTTCCATAACAACGGTGGCGTTTGCCCAGTTGTTGCTGTCCGCACGATAGTTAATGGGCATCTTGATCGGGAAGGTGGCGCCGGCGGCGGTCAGTTCTTCCACAGCCTTGGCCTTGTATTCAAGCGCAAGCGCTTCGTTGAAGCTATCGCCATCGGTGTACTTCGCAAGGCCGCCATAGGTGACATAGTCACGACCGTTGTCCGGGTTGATGGCGAAGCCCTTCGGGGTAACGGTGTTGAGCAGATGCATTGCCGGATCGTCGCCCGGGAACTCAGCCGCGATGTACTCCATGCGGTTGAAGGCATGGAAGATGGTCTTGCGGAAGTTCTCGTTGTTGACGGCGATAACCCAGTTTTCGGGCTCATACTCAGCGTCAAACTTCGGTTCAAAGTTGAAACCGATGAAGTAGGAATAGTCGCCAATCACGCGGGAGGTGGAGATCATCTGGCTCTTTTCGGGATCGGCCATCCAGTCGGCAACGATGTCGGAGCCGATGCTTGCATAGTCGACTTCACCGCGGAGGAACAGCTCAGGCGCGAGCGTTGCCGCTTCGGTGTTGCAGGTCTGCTCGATGCGCTCGATGTAGATGTGCTCGGCATCCCAGTTGTTCTCGTTCTTGGTGTAGATGCGCTTCTCGTTGGGGGCATAGGTGGAAAGGAGGTAAGCGCCGTTGAACCACATGCTGTAGTTGTCAAGCGCAAAGTCCGCACCATACTGTTCAAGCAGCGCAGCAGGGGCCGGCCAATAGGTACCGAACTGAAGCACGGTGAGGAAGTACGGGCGCGGCTTTACGAGGTTGTACTGCAGCGTGTAGTCGTCCACCGCAACAACGCCGACCTGGTCGGGGGTGACAACAGGAACTTCCACCCACTCGGTGTAAGCGCCGGTTTCGTCATCGCCTTCCCAGCTCTTGCCTTCGTAGATGATGCCGTTCTCGTCGATGACAGCATCCTGGTCTTTGCCCTTCTCGGTGCCCTTCGGGATCGCCGCAGCGGCATAGGCGGTATAGTACACAGCCTCTTCCGCGTTCACGAGCCAGCCTTCCATGAGGTAGGAGTTGTCGCAGGCGTTGTTCGCATCGCAGACATAGCGGGCAGCGGCGACATAGTCATGCGCGGTGACGGGGTCCTTCTGGTTGCCGTCCGCATCGTACCAATACTGGCCCTGACGGAGGTGGAACGTCCAGGTGAGGCCGTCTTCGCTGACTTCCCAGCTCTCAGCGGCGCAGGGGACGATGTTGCCGAACGGATCGTTCTCCACGAGGGAGTCGATGGTGTTCGCGCCGACAACGAGTTCATACGTCGTGCCGCTCTTAAGGTAGTTCATCGTTGTGACTTCGCTGGAATACAGCGTGCGGTACACCTGCTCATCCGCAAATTCACGACCATCGGGGCCGGTGGTCGCAGGCGCCTCAGTGGGGGCGGGAGTTTCTTCGGGGGTAGAGGGCTGTTCTGTCTGTGTTGCATCGGGCGTTTCCGTCGGAGTATTCGTGGGCTGGCCACAGCCGGCGAACACACCCGCGATCATCATGACCGCCAACAACAGGGCAAGAAGTTTCTTCATGTCGTTTTCTCTCCTCTTAAAAGTTTTTGTTGACACGGTGGAATACCGTGCCGATGCAGAAAAGGTGCTTTGCTTGGAAGCACGAATTCATTGTAACTGCTTTTGATATATAATTCAACACGCCTTCCGACATAAAGTTGTTATGGAATCGTAACAATTGTGTATACTGCATGCGTCGTATCCGTGTATACATTTACTTTGGATACGGCGCACTCAGGTTGGATGTTTTGCTTCACATGCCCGGAAACAGGCGTTCCGCAAGGCTTTCCCGCCGGTTTCCGGCGCGCCCTGCAACCGTCTTTGCGTGCAGCATGGAGCTGATTACGGATTCTTCCACGCACTCGATTACAGCGCGGAACACAAAATCCATGTCCTCTTCATACAACATGGAAATAGTTTCCGGCCGTCCCGCGCTGTAGTGCGCAAGGCGGTTGGCCGTTGTAAACGCAAGGGCAATCTCACCGCTGCCGTTTCCAGAGATGCTGCCCGTGCGCGCAAGCCCCGATTGTGCGCGCTTCGCGGCACGCTCAAGCTGGCGCGCGGAAAGCGGAGCATCCGTTGCAATGATGATGATCACGCTGCCCTTGTCCTGTTCTGCGGCGCGCTGATCTTCCTCAAACAGCCGTGCTCCCACATGATCCCCCGCAACGGTGAGATCCCGGAGGGTGCCGAAGTTCGTCAGCAGCAGCGTGCCCACGGTGTAACTGTTCCCATAAAGGCTGAATTTGCGCGAAGCCGAACCGATGCCGCCCTTAAGCGAGTAGCAGCTCATGCCGGCCCCTGCGCCGACCGCCCCTTCCTCGAACGTTTCCGCCGCCGCTTCAAGCGCTGCGCGCGCATGCGCACGGGTCACGTGCAGGCCGCGGATATCGTTGAGGTGGCCGTCGTTGCACTCCATGACAATGGGGTTGACCGTGCCCGTTTTCACGCCGATGTCCTCGTTGCGCTCCAGCATGTATTCCACAAGCGCCGTTGAAACCGTGCCCACGGAAAGCGTATTCGTAAGCAGAACGGGCGTTTCAAGCGTGCCGAGTTCCTGCACCTGCACCAGCCCAACGCTTTTGCCAAAGCCGTTGATCACATGTGCCGCTGCAACGCACTTATCGTGAAACAGGTCGCCTCCATGCGGCAAAATCGCCGTAACCCCCGTGTGGATTTCGCCTTCATGCAGCGTCGTATGTCCCACGCGCACGCCCGGCACGTCCGTAATCAGGTTCCGTTCGCCACGCTCCATGTAGCCCAGCTGCAGCTTATAACGGCTTTCTACGCCCATATGTTTTCTCCTCGCTTCAATTTGATTTTTGACAGGAACGGCAGATTGTTTTGCCAAATATATTATTTTATATTATATCGCATCCGTTTCATTTGGCAATTCTTCCGAAGCAAGTTTAACAAAACCCCAACGCAAATCTCCGTGCAGCCTATTGCCTGTTGAAAAAACCGGTGGCCCGTGCACAGCTTTCTGAGTCGCCTGTGGCTGCGTTCCGCAGCTTACAAAACCCGGGGAATTTCAATCCCGCAAAAGTTTCGCCTTTTTCAGTGCAATCACCACGGGCGGGATCAGCAGGATATGGCAGAGAATGCCCGGCACCGCAGTGACGAACGCGCCTGCAAGGAACATTTGAAGCGTAAACTCAACCCCCATAATTTTTGCAAGAACCCAACGCGCCACACCCCATACGATGCGGCCGCCCAGCATTGCTCCGATGAGCGAAACGTAAACATTCCCGGGCTTTTTCGGGAGCGCGCGGTACAACAGGCTGGCAAGCAGCCCATATGCGGCAAGTTCGAACGCCATAGCGATGCCCATTGGCATCTCAGGCATATGGAACAGCAAAAACCGCAGAAACGGCGCGATAAAGCCGACCGCCAGCGCATACGGCCATCCGCAAAGGAAGCCGCAAAGCAGCACCGGAATGTGCATGGGACTGAGCGCCTTGCCGATTTGCGGAATCTGCCCCGTCAAAAACGGCAGATACAGGCAGAGCGCAAGGCACAGCGCCGCGTAAATCAGGCTGCGCAAAAACTTTTTCATAAAACCAAACCCTCCAAAAACAAAAAATGAAGCTATCCTTCCTGCGGAAAGAAAGGATACCTTCCTGGCATCGCACTGCTGTGTTGAAACGTGGGCAACGCGGGCTTCTGCCCGCCGAAGCGGCTTCTGCCGCCAACTTTTGCCACTATATCACAGCCTGCGCTTATTTTGCAAGCGTTTCCTCCGCCGCGAGCGCAGCCACGGCCTCCACCGCTTTTTTCAGAAGCGCGGACACGCTCATGCCTTCTGCGCCGACGACGATGTTGTTGCAGGTTTCAAACGGTATCAGCACCCTGCGCGCCAGACTTTGGCCGACGGCGCGGGCCATTGCGGGCGTAATTTCGCCCAGCATTGCATCCGCAATCACGATGCCCACCGGCCCCACGATGACGTCCGCCGTGCGGCAGGCGACGATCACGGCGTTTTCGCCCGTTGCCGCCGCATCCGCCCCCGCCTTGCGCAGCGCGGCAGCCGCCATGGCGTTTGTGCCCACAGCCGTCACCCGTGCGCCGGGCAGGCGTTCGCGAATGCCGCTCACAAGCTGTGCGCCTACCTTGCCGCCCTGGCCGTCTATCACAAGAACCCGCATAATTCCGCCCTCCGCTTTCGGTTTTCTGCGTTCCTCAGTATATCAGCTTTGCAGGGAGAGCGCAATGCAGGGGAGGTGGGCTTGCGCTCCCCTCCCCGCGCCCGTCATTTCACCGTAAGGCCGTTCCCGTCATAATCCACGGTGAACACAGTATCCGGCGCCACATCCTGTTCAATGATGCGCCGCGCGAGCAGCGTTTCCAGCCGGGATTGCAGCAGCCGCTTGAGCGGACGCGCTCCGTAATGCGGATCATACCCCGCGTCGGCGATATACTGCTTTGCCGCATCGGTCAGCGTAACGTCCAGCCTGCGCTCCTGCAGGCGTTTGCGCAGGTCGGTCAGGAGCAGATCGGTGATGCGGAAGATTTCATCCCGCGTCAGCGGCTTGTAGAACACCACATCGTCCAACCGGTTCAGGAATTCCGGGCGGAAACTTTGCTTCAGAAGCATATCCACCTTTCTGCGCGCTTCCTCCGTGATTTTTCCGTTCTCAATGCCTTCGAGGATATAGTTCGAGCCGAGGTTGGAGGTCATGACGATCACGGTGTTCTTGAAATCCACCGTGCGGCCCTGCGAATCGGTCATGCGGCCGTCGTCCAGCACCTGCAAAAGCACGTTAAATACATCCGGATGCGCCTTCTCAATTTCATCAAACAGCACAACGCAGTACGGTTTGCGGCGCACGGCCTCCGTAAGCTGGCCGCCTTCGTCGTACCCGACATAGCCCGGAGGCGCCCCGATGAGCCGCGCAACGGCATGCTTTTCCATATATTCGCTCATGTCGATGCGCACCATGTTGTTTTCATCGTCAAAGAGCGCCTGCGCGAGCGCTTTTGCAAGCTCGGTCTTGCCGACACCCGTTGGGCCCAGGAACAGGAAACTGCCAATGGGCTTCGTTGGGTCCTTGAGGCCCGCGCGCGTGCGCAGGATCGCATCCGACACGGCGGTAACGGCCTCGTCCTGACCAATGACGCGCTCGTGCAGGATCGCCTCCAGATGGAGCAGTTTTTCGCGCTCACCCTCCATCAGCTTTGCCACGGGGATCCCCGTCCACCGCGCCACGATGCGGGCGATTTCCTCCTCCGTTACGCGGTCGCGCAGAAGGCCCTCGCTTTTGCCCTGCTCGCTCGCCTTCTCCGCAGCCTCCAGCTCCTCTTTCAGCTTTGGCAGCTTTCCGTATTTCAGTTCCGCCGCGCGGTTCAGGTCGTATTCCCGCTCCGCCTTTTCCATATCGGCGTTCAGCTGTTCGATCTCGCCGCGCAGCTTCTGCACGTTTTTGATCGCATCCTTCTCGTTTTCCCACTTTGCCTTGAGCTTTGCGAACTCTTCACGCTCCCGGGCCAGCTCCTTGCGGATTTCCGTAAGATGCTCGGCGGAAAGTTTGTCGTTCTCCTTGGTAAGCGCCGCCTCCTCAATTTCAAGCTGCATGATGCGGCGGGAAATTTCGTCGAGCTCCGTGGGCATGGAATCCATTTCCGTGCGAATCATCGCGCACGCTTCATCCACAAGGTCGATTGCCTTATCCGGCAGGAAGCGGTCCGAAATATAGCGGTTGGAAAGCGTAGCCGCAGCGATGAGTGCGTTGTCGTTGATCTTCACGCCGTGGTATACCTCATAGCGTTCCTTCAGGCCGCGCAGAATGGAAATGGTGTCCTCCACCGACGGTTCATCCACCATCACAGGCTGGAAGCGGCGGGAAAGCGCGGGGGCCTTTTCGGTGTATTTGCGGTATTCGTCCACCTGCACGGGCTGGAAGCGGCGCTCGAGCGCGGCGTCCTTTTCGATATACTTGCGGTATTCGTCGAGCGTCGTTGCGCCGATGCAGTGCAGCTCGCCGCGCGCGAGCATCGGTTTGAGCAGGTTGCCTGCATCCATAGAGCCTTCCGTCCGCCCTGCGCCGACAATGTTGTGCAGCTCGTCGATGAAAAGGATGATACGCCCTTCGGAGCGCTTCACCTCACCCAGCACGGCCTTCAAGCGCTCTTCAAACTCACCGCGGAACTTCGCGCCCGCAATGAGCGCGCCCATGTCCAGGGAAAAGATCTTGCGTTCCTTAAGCGACGCCGGAACATCCCCGCGCACGATGCGCTGCGCAAGCCCCTCCGCGATGGCCGTTTTGCCCACGCCCGGCTCGCCGATAAGAACCGGGTTGTTCTTTGTTTTGCGCGAAAGAATCCGGATAACGTTCCTCACTTCGTCATCCCGGCCGATCACGGGGTCAAGCTTCTGCTTGCGCGCAAGCTCCACAAGGTCCTGCGCATATTTGCCGAGCGCATCATAGGTACCCTCCGGCGAATCGCTCGTGACCCGCGCGCCGCCGCGGATATCGTTGAGCGCCGCAAGAAATGCGTTGCGCTCTACGGCAAACTGCTTGAAGACGGCCTTGATCGCTTCGTTCGGCGCGTCCATAATTCCAAGGAACACATGCTCCACGGAAACATACGCATCCTTCATGTGCTGCGCCTGCTTTTCGGCGGCGTTAAGCGCACGGTCCAGCTCCGGCGTAATGTAAACCCGGTCCGCTTCCCGGCCGCTTCCCGTTACCTGCGGGCGGCGCTCCACTGCGGCGCGCACGGCCTCCGTGAACGCATCCGCATCTTTGCCCATGCGCGTAAGCAGGCTTGCAATTAAAGAATCCTCCTGCGTGAGCAGCGCGAGCAGCAAATGCTCCTCATCCACCTGCTGGTTGTTGTGCTCGATGGCGATGCTCTGCGCCCCTTGGATCGCCTCAACCGAGCGTTGGGTAAACTTACGAATATCCATATATCAAACCTCCCTTTCCGGAACCAATGTTCTTGTTTTACAAAAGCAGTATACCGCATTTCCTTCTTATTGTCTTGACAAAAGTGGGATATGATTTTGAATTTGCTGTGAAGCTTCTTGCGGGGTGGTTATGGTAAAAGAATTTTCTCAAAAGGCCTTGCTTTAGGTCGAATTTTAAGGGATAATATGCGCATTGAAGCGCAATAAAATTGAAATGGAGATAAAACCGCCATGCAATTGTTGAAAGATCGCATTCGCGCCGAGGGGCGTGTGCTGCCAGGCAACATCATTAAGGTCGACGGCTTCCTGAACCACCGCGTTGACACAAAGCTTATGCGCGAGATGGCCAAAGAATTCGGTCGGCTTTTTGATTTAACGGGCCTTACGGCCGTGCTTACGGTGGAGGCTTCGGGCATTGCGCTCGGCGCCATCTGCGCAGAAGAGTTCGGCGTACCGCTTATCTTCGCGAAAAAGGCAAAGTCTGACAACATCGAAGGCGGCCTGTACCAAAGCGAAATCTTTTCTTATACTTATAAGAAGAAAGTTACGCTGCTGATGAGCAGCCAGTGGCTCGGCCCGAAGGACAAAGTCCTTATCATCGACGATTTTCTGGCCAACGGCGAAGCGCTGCGCGGCCTTGTGGACATCGTGCGCCAGGCGGGCGCAACCCTGTTGGGCCTTGGCATTGCAATTGAAAAGGGCTTTCAGGGCGGCGGCGACCGGCTGCGTGCGCAGGGCGAAAACGTGCAGTCCCTTGCCATCATCGAGCGGGCAGACGAAAACGGCATTGTGTTCCGGGACGAACCGTGATTTTGTGATGAGCGAAATCAGTTTTTTTGAAGCGGTCATGCTCATCTGTTTCGGGCTTGCCTGGCCGCTGAACATCATCAAATCGCTGCGCACGAAAAGCACGCAGGGAAAGAGCGTGTTGTTCCTCATCGTCATCCTGATCGGCTATGTCGCAGGCATCACGCACAAGCTGCTTTACAGCCGGAACATCGTGCTCGTGCTTTATTGCATCAATTTTGCCATGGTGAGCATGGATACTTTCCTGTATTTCCATTATCGCCGCAGGGAACGCCTGGCCGCGGCAAAGCAGGGCAGCGATGCGCCCGGCGCATGAGTCATTCATTTTCTGAAAGGAATTTCACGCATACATGGAAAGAATTGTCGTTCTCGATTTTGGCGGGCAGTATAACCAGCTGATCGCCAGGCGCGTGCGCGAAGCCGGCGTTTACAGCGAGCTTCTCCCCCACACCGCGCCGATCGAGCAAATCAAGGGCGAATCGTTGTCCGGCCTCATCCTCACCGGCGGGCCGGACAGTGTGTATGCCGAGGGTGCGAAGGCCTGCGACGACAGGATTTTCTCGCTCGGCGTACCCGTACTGGGCATCTGCTACGGCATGCAGTACATCGCAAAAGCATTCGGCGGCCGCATTGAAGCCGCACCTGTGCGCGAATACGGCCGCACGCCCATCCGCATGACGGAGCATCCTCTGCTCAAAGGGCTTGATTCCGGAATCGTTTGGATGAACCACAACGATTCCGTGTTCGGCATGCCGGAGGGGTTCTCCGCCATCGCGGGAACGGACAACTGCCCCTTCGCCGCCTTTGCGGATGATGGGCGCAGGCTTTACGGCATCCAGTTCCACGCGGAGGTTGCACACACGCCCAAGGGTGAGCTGATCTTCCGCAATTTCCTGAAGAATATCTGCGGCTGTAGCTGCACCTATTCCCCCGCGGGCCTTGCGGACACGCTGATTGCGCAAATCCGCGCTCAGGTAGGGGAGGGCCGCGTGCTCGGCGCGCTTTCGGGCGGCGTTGATTCGTCCGTGGCCTCCGTTTTGGTGCACAACGCCATTGGTGACAGGCTCACCTGTATCTTCGTGGATCATGGTCTTTTGCGCCACAAGGAAGCGGAGGAGGTCATCAGCTTCTACCGCGACAAGCTGAACCTCAACATCATCAAGGTTGATGCGCGCGAACGCTTTCTCGGCAAGCTTGCGGGCGTGACCGAGCCGGAGCAAAAACGCAAAATCATCGGTGCGGAATTCGTGCACGTTTTTGAAGAGGAAGCGAAAAAGCTTGGCGGCGCTGATTGGCTTTTGCAGGGGACCATCTACCCGGATGTGATCGAAAGCGGGACTCAGACCGGCGCAACGATCAAGAGCCACCACAACGTAGGCGGACTGCCGGCGGACATCGGCTTCAAGGGATTGGTGGAACCGCTGCGCATGCTCTTTAAGGATGAGGTGCGCGCGCTCGGCGAATCTCTCGGCATCGCCCATGAACTCGTGTGGCGCCAACCCTTTCCCGGCCCCGGCCTTGCAATCCGTGTGCTCGGTGAAGTGACCGAAGAAAAGCTTGCAATTCTGCGCCAGAGCGATTACATTTTCCGTCAGGAGATTGCCGCGGCAGGTCTTGCTGAAAAGATCTGGCAATACTTCACCGTGTTCACCGGCATGCGCTCCGTAGGTGTGATGGGCGACCAACGCACTTACGATTACGCCATCGGCGTGCGTGCCGTCACCTCCACGGATGCGATGACTGTGGAATGGGCAGAGATTCCCTTCCCCGTGCTGCGGCGCATCAGCGAACGCATTATAGGCGAAGTGCCGCACGTAAACCGCGTGGTCTATGACATTACCTCGAAGCCGCCGGGAACGATTGAATGGGAGTAAAGCGCTCCCCCTTTCCTTTCACGTTATATATCCCGTTTATGCCGAAACAGCCGCGGGCATCATGCCATCCCACGGCTGTTTTACATATCGTTAAAGCGTCAAGGCGCCCATTCAGGAACTCCGTCATTCCAGTGAACGCCTCCCCGTTTATCGCTTCCGGAAAGCGTTTCCGTCCCCAAACGGCCGCAATCCGGCAAATCTGCGGTCTTTGTGCTCTGTGGTGGCGGGCGGTGTTCGCAATGCGGTGCAGTGACTTGCCGCAGTGTATGGCTGCAACAGTTATGAGGCAATTTATTATACTTTCGGAGTATTCTTCCCATCTTGAATAATCGTTCAAAATGATATATGATTTTATTTTAAATAGCATGACTGGGAGGATAACGGACAATGCACATCGTTTGTCTGGATTTGGAAGGCGTTTTGGTGCCGGAAATCTGGATTGCGTTCTCGGAGGCCAGCGGCATTCCGGAACTGAAGCGCACCACGCGGGATGAGCCCGATTATGATAAACTGATGCGGTGGCGCCTCGGCATTTTGAAGGAGCACGGATTGGGGCTGACCGCCATTCAGCAAACCATTGCAAAAATCGATCCTCTGCCCGGTGCAAGGGAATTTCTGGACGCGCTGCGCGCCATGACGCAGGTTGTTATCATCAGCGATACCTTTACACAGTTTGCCGCTCCGCTGATGGAAAAGCTTGGGTGGCCCACAATTTTCTGCAACACGCTTGAGGTTGCGCCGAACGGGGAAATTACTGGGTTCAAGATGCGCATTGAGCATTCAAAGCTCACCACGGTAAAGGCCCTGCAATCCATTGGATATGATACCATCGCCTCCGGGGACAGCTATAACGATCTCGCTATGATCCGGGCAAGCAAGGCCGGTTTCCTGTTCCGCAGCACGGACGGGATCAAAGCGCAGAATCCCGACCTCCCCGCTTACGAAACATATGACGCGCTCCTTGCCGCCATCCGGGCTGCAATCGACTGAACCGCGCGCTCCGCGAAGTACAAAATTTCACAGATTTAAAACTATGGAGGAATCAACTATGCAACCCAACAAGCGTCCGGAAACCATGGCGCGCATCAACAGCAAGGAACTTGCCGATGCGTTTATCGCCGAACAGCTTGACCTGATCCGCAAGCAGGTCGGAACCAAGAAAATGCTTCTTGCGCTCTCCGGCGGCGTGGATTCATCCGTCGTCGCAGCGCTTCTGATTAAGGCAATCGGCAAGCAGCTGGTCTGCGTACACGTGAATCATGGTCTGCTGAGAAAAGGCGAACCGGAACAGGTCATCGATGTGTTCCGCAACCAGATGGACGCAAACCTCGTTTATGTGGATGCGGTAGACCGCTTTCTGGACAAGCTCGCGGGCGTGAGCGATCCGGAGCAGAAACGGAAGATCATCGGTGCGGAATTCATCCGCGTGTTTGAAGAAGAAGCCCGAAAGCTCTCTGGAATTGAATTTCTTGCGCAGGGCACCATTTACCCCGATATTCTTGAAAGCGGCCCCGTGAAAGCGCACCACAATGTGGGCGGCCTGCCGGAGGATTTAAAGTTTGAGCTCGTTGAGCCGCTTCGCCTCCTGTTCAAGGACGAAGTCCGCGTCGTAGGTAAAGCGCTCGGCTTGCCCGACGGCATGGTATATCGCCAGCCCTTCCCGGGCCCGGGTCTTGGCGTGCGCTGCCTGGGTGCCATCACGCGGGAACGGCTTGAGGCCGTCCGCGAATCCGATGCGATTCTGCGGGAAGAGTTTGCAAAAAACGGCCTTGAAGGCAAGGTTTGGCAATACTTTACCGTAGTGCCGGATTTCAAGTCCGTGGGCGTAAGCAACAATGCGCGCACGTTTGCCTACCCGGTTATCCTTCGCGCAGTCAACACCATAGACGCCATGACCGCAACCGTGGAGGATATCCCCTTCGCACTGTTGCAGCGCATCACCGAGCGCATCACGCATGAGGTAAACGGCGTGAACCGGGTTCTGTATGACCTCACCCCAAAGCCGACCGGCACAATTGAGTGGGAATAATCCACAGAAACGGAAAAGTGCTGTAATACCAATGGTTTTCGGCACCCCAAAGCCGTTTTTGCGGACAAAATGAGGACAAAGCTCCTCTATGCATGAATAATGCCAAAGCATCTCATCGCTCTCAAATCTAACTTTTATCGGTTAGATTTGAGAGCTTTTTTTATTCTTTTCTCACATGTCTCTGAGGACAGGAGAAAATCAAATTTTTGCGCTGAGGACAGCTGAGGACGTTGATTTTTCTCTTTCTTGATTCCGAATCAGTGAAAGGACTTAACCTTACACTCACATTCAGGAGGATCAAGATATGGCAAACAGCTTATTTATAAAGGCAGACGAAGTAGCGGAATTACTCGGTGTATCTCGTGCTGAGGCTTACAGAATCATCAAGCGACTGAATGATCAGCTCTCTTCCAGAGGGTTCATCGTGGTCAATGGCAGAGTGAATCGGAAATACCTAGAAGAGCAAATTTACGGTTTCTGTAACGATCACCAGCAAGGAGGTAAATAAGATGGGAGCGTACAAAGACAAAAACGGAACATGGTACGCGCAGTTCCGATTCACGAACTGGAAGGGCGAACCAGACCGGAAAACCAAGCGAGGCTTTGCCACCAAAAGAGAGGCTCTAGACTGGGAGCGTGATTTCCTTACTCAAAGCTCCGGTAATCTGGAAATGACGTTTGAAGCGTTCTATGAACTCTACAAGAAAAACATGAAGGAGCGCATCAAGCTCAGCACCTGGAATATGAAGGAGAGTGTCATCGAAGGAAAGATCCTCCCTTACTTCAAACGGAAGCGCATGTGCGATATCAAGCCCAGGGATGTGGTAGAATGGCAAAACACATTGATAAAGACCGGCAACGAAAACGGAGAGCCATACTCACCGGTCTATCTCAAACCATTCACAATCAGCTCAGTGCAATTTTCAATCACGCAGTCAAGTTCTACGATCTGCCGAGTAACCCTGCAAGAAAAGCCGGCAACATGGGCAAAGAAAAATCCAGAGAAATGCTTTTCTGGACGCAGAGTGAATATAAGGCATTTTCTGAAGCAATCATGGACAAGCCGATTTCCTTCTATGCGTTTGAGGTGCTTTATTGGGGCGGCCTGCGCTTGGGTGAAATGCTTGCCTTGACCAAAAAGGATATTGACTTCAAGCGAGGCATCATCCGCATTACGAAGTCCTTTCAGCGCATCAAGGGCGAGGATCTGATAACTGACCCGAAAACACCAAACAGTGTCAGAAATGTTCAGATGCCCGATTTCCTGGCTGAAGAATTGAAGGACTATATTGGAAGCCTGTATGGGGTCGATGATGGTGATAGAATTTTCCCCATTACCAAGTCCTATCTGCACCACGAAATGAAACGAGGCTGTGAGGCCAGCGGGGTCAAAAAGATCAGAATCCACGATCTCAGACACCCGTATGTCAAACACACGACAAAAAAATATAATTCTGAAAAGCAGAAAACCCAAGCTACCAAGATGGATTTGATAGCCTGGGTTTTCCGTTTTTGTATCTTCAATTAGGGTTCCGAGTATCACCGGAAGAACACGAGCACATCAATATCGCCGTCGCCCTCTCCGGCCTTACCAAGCAGGAGTATTGCTACCGCCGGTGTCTTGGTCGGGACATCGTAGTTCAGGGTAATCCCAAAGTCTATAAAGCCTTGAAGGAACAGCTTGCCCTTGTTCTAGACGAGCTCAAGAGGATTGACGCCGGTAAAGGCGTAGATGACGAGCTTCTGGAAAACATCAACCTCATTACACGAACTCTACAGGGGTTGAATAAATAATGCGTACCGCGTAAGCCGGTCTCCATAGTGAGGCCGGCTTATTTTTTTGCTTTTTTCAAAAAATTATGCTTTGCCCGTTGATTTCCAGTTGGTTCGTTTCCGAATCAGTGAAGGGACCCCGCGACAAACGGTGTTTCGACACTGATCCTTGAAAACTGAATATCCAAACCAACAGGTACATTCCTGTACGACGAGCCATGCAGAGGGTACGCCACGATGCGGCGAAAGCTGCTAAGCGATAATTCCAACTGCAGATACCAGTTTGCCACTGGTAAGGCGAAGACTCGTATCAGGACGCAGTAACCGCAGCCTTGGAGCAACGCTATGATATTTCCGGCAAGCAGGGTCTTGCCAATCAGTTGGAGCAGATTGCTTTTCAGCTTGTAAACGAGTATTGGAACGACAACAGCCATGACATTCTCGGCATCCTTGCCGATTCTTTCCTCGAAGAGTAAGCGCATCGCCGTCCGCAATCTGCACGTTGTTGAACGAGTAAGTGTCCCCATCGCTGTCGATCAGCTGGAGATTGAACGTACCATCCCTGTTTCCGCCCGTAAGCGCGCTCAGGTACGTCAGAACAGCGCCGCTCTGCTCCATGGGCGTTGTGAGCAGATTGTTGCCCCAATCCACCGTATTGTTGGGATAAATATACAGTTCGTTCACCGCATAGCCCAACGCATTCTCAACCGTTACGCCAGCCTCCTCAGCCGCGATTACGCCTTTGCAGGCGCACAGCAGCAGCGCGTTCAATACCAAAATGCCGCCAAGGATTGCTGCAGATATTTTCTTTTTGATGTTTTGCATGTTGTTTTCCTCCTGAAAGCTGCCTTTATAAATTGGTTTATGGTGCATTCCCTTCCCCCTCCTTTCTGCCGTGCGAAACGTACAGAAAGCGCATTACAGCGTAATTGTAATGCGCAATCAAACGGTTGTATGTAGACCGAAGTCACGATTCAGGCATTTTTATCAGAGATCTAGCAGCAGGAGCTGCGCTTTGCTGGATACGCCGGCTTTTTCGTAAATCCTTGAAAACTGGTTTTTGACCGTGGAAATCTGCACGCCGAGCCGGGCGGCAATCTCTTTATTGTCCACGCTCTGTTTTGCCAAATCGTAAATCTCCCGCTCGCGCGGCGAAAGCTCCGGCTTTTCCGCGTGAAGCGCTGCAAGCGATTTTGAGAGCCTGCCCGAGAGCGCTTCAATTTTTCCAAGGCCTTCGGAGGCCGCGGCCCCCATTACACTTGGGAGCAGGGGCCGGATTCCTTCGTAGTTTTCCGCGAACGGCATATAGACGCCATCCGGCAGTGCCAGGTTGAGCGCCTCCGTAAGCGCGGCAATCGCTTCCGCCCTCCTGCCGGAGGCATGGAGCGCCCGCGCTTTGTAGATGTTGCAGTATACCTGCGGCAGCAGGTTGGGGAAAATTGCGGAGAGCGCCGCCATGTGCTCGCACATGCCGAGCAGCTTCCGGTATTCCCTGCCGTCCGCAAGGCAGCGGCCATATATGATGTAGGCAAAGGGCTGCGTCATCACGACAAGGCGCCGCTCCGTGATCTCTCCCTCGCTGAGCCAGGGCGCAACAACGGCGTGGTTGCCGGTGAGCGCCGAGAGGAACCTCATGCATAGGTCCTGCGTGCAGCGGCAAAGATCCTCGGTGTTTTGCCGGGCCCGCTCTGCGATGCCCTGCGTTGCGTTTTGCAGCAGGCCTTCATCCCCCGCAGGATTGCAATGCGGGCGAGCAGGAACAGGCCGCAAAGGTAAATGCTGTTCTGCCGCCTTGTGTCCGCGGCGAAAAATGCCCGGTGGCAGAGCGTTTCCGCGCCGGCATCGTCGCCCCGGAGGAAGCAGGCCTCGGCCCGCATGATGTGCTCCGCGCCCGCGCCATGTCCCTGCCCTGCGTCAGGCGATAATACACGGGCATGCATGCGTCCATCTGCGCCAGCTCCTCCACAAGCCTTCCGCTTTCCCGCCAGAATAGATACAGCAAGGAGGAGGAGCCGAACGTCCATGTGCTTTTAATGTTGATCAAGGTTGCCGGGCCCTGTAGCGTTCAAGCGCCCGCCGGTGCCTTTGGCTCATTGCATCAATGCGGTTATAATCAAGGAAGGAAAGGAGTAGGTCCATCTCGCCCAGAAGCTCGTTTTCCGGCGCTCGGGCAGGCTGCTCTCCCGGATGATCCGTTCGATCTCCGCCTGTGCGCAAAGGAGCCGCCCGGTTTCATGCAGAAAGAACAGCGTAAAGGCAAAAGGCACCATCGCCGCCGGATATTTTGCCTTGAGCGCATCGGGCGCATGGTCCATCACGTCAAGAATCATCGGCTTTGTGTCCTCGTCAACCACATCCGCAAGCTCATAACTCGTCAGCGGAGCCGAAAATATGCGTTCCCATTCCCCGGAATCATAATAAAAGCGGAATGCGTTCCTTCTGTCCCCTGCCCTGCGCGCCGCTTCGCCGCCCCTGAAATAGATTTCTTTTTTCCGCGCTTCCGAAAGAGCCTGAAAGTGTTCCTTCAGAAAAGCAGCAAATACGGTGTGCAGGTAAAACGCATATGTCTCATGATCGAAATGAACGAAGGCCGGCTGGGAGCGCAGCAGCTTCTCCGCGCGCGGCACATCCATTTGCAAAAGCTCACACGCCTGTGTCAGCGTAAAACGTGGAAAGATGGAAACGGGAAGGAAAAAGCCGCGCTCCGCTTCGGAAAGGCTGTCCCAAAGCACCTGCTGCATGAGCTGATCCACGCCCGCGCCGGAAAAATCGCTGTATTTGATGTATGCCATAATCTGCATATGCAGCGCAATCACCCATCCGTCCGTCGCCTGATGCACAGCGAGCACCCTGCTTCTTGGAACGGAAAGGCCGGCTTTTTTGAAATATGCTTCCGTATCCTCAGCGCGGAAGGCAAACGTGTCCGCCTCCAGCAGATAAATACGGTGGTTTGCAAGCAGCGCACCCGCTGCGAGCCGGCGCGTGAGCGCCACCACATGCAGGCATTCCCCGCCATGGCGGGAAAGCGCCTCAAGCCGTCGTTCCGGCTGCGGCAAGCCGGACGCTTCAAAGCGATCCAGCACGATATACGCTTCCTCTGCGCATTCAAGGTTTTCAAGCGTCTCCGCAACGGCGGGAATCGAATCCTGGTCCGGGACGCCGATGGCGAGAAGCTCCTCCGCACAGTGCGCATCCACCTGCGCAATCAGCTTACAGACCGCATTCCATGAAACCTGCGCCTGCCCGGTCAGAAACGCATGCACATACACGGGCGTGGATTTCGGCACGGCATGCGCGAAAAAACGGTTGAGGGCAGTGGTCTTTCCGAACCCGCCCGGCGCATGCGCCACCGTCAGGGGAAAGTCCTTCAAATAACCAAGCGCGTCTGAATCCGTTCGGGGAAATAAAGGACCGCAGTGTTGATCTTTTTCTGTCTCGGCATGCGTTGCTCCCGTTCATTTTTAGATGAGGCTGTCGATCAAGTGGCAGCGCCACTTGATCGAGGATTTCACGGCGCGCTTACGCCGGTGGCGCGGCCAGCGCTCCGTGCAAAAAAAGCCTTGCGCGGCAAGGCTTTTCGCTCGCGCCGCACCTGTCGCCGCTCGCGATTGCAAGTCAAGGGCTGCGACCCTTGACAATCCCGGAAAGACTTTTTCGACAGGCTGGATGTGTGGGATTTCTTAAATTATATCACCCCAAACGCGCGTTCCGCAACGCACGCGGGGCACAAAAAGAGGCCTTGCGCCGCCGTTTAAGCAGCGTAAGGCCCCCAGTACATGGACTACTTTACGGTAATCAATTCATATTCGCGCGTGCCGAGGCCAATCTTTTCCGCATGCACAAGGCAGCTTTCCCAATCGGATTCCGGCGTTGTGTTGCGGAAGTGGTCCCCCAGATCCACAAAGCCCTGCCGCGCCATATTGTCCGAAAGGCGGCTGCCCGGCAGCGGGTTCGCGGCAAGGCAGGCATCCGCGCAGGCCTGGTCGAGCGCCAGCGGGTCGAAGGAGGCAAACATGCCGATATTCGGCAGGATCGGCGCATCATTTTCGCCGTGGCAGTCGCAATACGGTGAAACATCCACGATCAGCGAAACATGGAAGTGCGGCCTTCCATCCACCACGGCCTTGGCGTATTCCGCCATGCGGCGGTTGAGCACTTCCACCGCGTCATCCTCCCTGAATTCAATCGCATCGAAGTTGCATGCGCCGAGGCAGCGCCCACAGCCGACGCAATGCGCGAGATCGACCGTCATCTTCCCGGTTTCGGAATCGAACACAAGGCCATCGTTCGCGCACTCCCGCCGGCACTTGCGGCAGCCGCGGCAGCGCGCGGCATCAATGCTCGGCTTGCCGTTGGAATGCTGCTCCGCCTTGCCCGCGCGCGAGCCGCACCCCATACCGATGTTCTTGATCGCGCCTCCAAAGCCGGTGGTCTCATGCCCCTTAAAGTGCGAAAGGCTGATAAACACGTCCGCATCCATCACGGCGCGGCCGATCTTCGCTTCCTTTACGTATTCGCCGCCTACAACCGGCACGGCGATGTCGTCCGTGCCCTTGAGTCCGTCCCCGATCAGGACGGGGCAGCCCACGGTCATCGGCGTAAAGCCGTTTTCCCATGCGCAATACAGGTGCTCAAGCGCATTTTTGCGGCTGCCGGGATACATGGTGTTGCAATCCGTCAAAAACGGCTTCCCGCCTTCTTCCTTCACCAGATCCGCAACGGCCTTCGCATAATTCGGGCGCAGATAGCTGATGTTGCCGAGCTCGCCGAAATGCATTTTAATTGCCACGAACTTGCCTTCCATATCGATCGTACCGACGCCCGCCCTGCGCATCAGCTTTTTCAGCTTTGCGGGCAGCCCGTCGCCATAGGCGGCCGTACGGAAATCCGTAAAATAAACCTTCGCTTTTTCCATGATTCGTTTGCTCCTGTTCTTTCGTTTCTGGTTAAACCATTATAGCGCTTAAAGCCCGCTTCAAGTCAAGGCCGTATGGCGTTACAGCAGCCGCACGTTTTCGTCGATGCCGAGCAGGCAGATATATGCTTCGCGCACGGGCGTTGCCGTAAGGGCGGCAAGCGCTTCGGCATACAGGGTAAGCTGGCGCGCATGCTTTGCGGCGGCCTCCTCCGGCGTTGTGCCCGGGGGAACGAAATCCGTCTTGTAATCGAGCAGAACCCATGCACCTTCTTCCAAAAAGCAGCAGTCGATGACGCCCTGCAGGAGGATCGGCTCATCCGTATCCGCGCCGAGCAGGTGCCGCGCGCTCACGCGGTAATTGAATTCGAGTTCACGGCGCACCGTTGCGGATGCAAGCAGGCGCCCGCCAAGCGGGGAGGCAAAAAACGCCGCGATGTGCGCGGGCCGGATGGATTCCGCTTCCTCCGCACACAATACGCCCTCCTCCCGCAGCCGCACGATCTCCCCGGCAACCTCCTCCTGCGCGTAAGGGCGAAGGGGGATGGCGCGCAAGAGCGCATGCACCGCAGTGCCGCGGGCCGCAGCGCCGAAGCGCGCGTCCTTTTCCGCAAAGCCGGGCGCTTCCGCCATGGTGATCTCATGTCCCGCAAGGCCGGTTACGGTCACGCGGCTCGGGATCACGGTATCAGCCGCATGCGCATAGCGCCGCGTAAACAGAGCCCCGAATTCCGCACCGCCGCCCTCCGCGCGGGCCATGCGGGCAAACCGTTCATATTCTCCACGCTGCATGCGCCCATCCAGCAGCGCCGTACCCACGGCGGGCCGCACGGAAACCTGCATCCACCCGCCCGGCTGCGTCCGCTTCCAGGGCAGGCCGAAGCGCTTGCGCAAAATGTCGCCGTCCTGTGTTTGCAGCACCGCGCCGAGCACCCAATCCAGAAAGCTGTTCGCCGCAGCCGCACGGGCAGGGCTCAGCGGCAGAGCCGCTTCCCGCACGGCGCGCGCCGTGTTCGGCAGCGCCGCAAGCAGGATCAGCCTGTCCCGCGCACGCGTCATCGCCACATACAATACGCGCATCTCCTCCGCAAGATCCTTTGCCGCAGCGCGCGCGGCAATGGCGCGCTTGTAGATGGTTTCCTTTCGGAAGCCGCCTTCCTCCAGCTTTGCGCCTACGCCAAGCACCCCGTCCGCTGCAAGCGGCGCGCGCGCCGCCATGCGGTTAAACGGCTTTGAAAGGCCGGCTACAATCACAACGGGAAACTCCAGGCCCTTGCTTTTGTGCACGCTCATCACGCGCACCACGTCCGCGCCCGCCGTCTGCGCCGCGCCGCTCTTCTGCTTTTCATCCAGCCGGCTCAGGATCTCCGCAAACAGCTCCGCCTCCGCCGAGCGGTTCTCCGCACCGGCCGGCTCGGTTCGATTTTGTCTCATTCATTCAGCCTTCCTGAAAGCGCCCTCGCGGGCGCTCCGCGTGTGATTCTTATTGGGCGAGGGACTCGCCGTACACCAGCAGCAGCCCGGTCTCGGCGTCCATGCCGATGAGCATCATCTGGTCGAACACGACGTCCACCGTGCCGTCCGCCCGGACGATGGCGCGTTGCACCGCCCAGTCCATCAGGGTTTCGCCGTCCGCCGCCGTATCCTCGCGGGGCAGCCCCAGCACCGTTACCACGGCCTGACCCTCACTGTAGGGCGTTGCGAAGGAGAAGGCGGCAATGGCGTCGCCGTCGGTGTGACGGTAGCTTCGGGTGATGAGGGGGACGTAATCGAGAATCAGAAGCCTGTCTGCCTGGTCGCCCAGCAGGAAGCGAATCTCGCTTTGGCTTTCTTCGGGCAGCCATTCCAGCGCGGGCAGCTTCTTCATCTTCAGATGCTCGTTCAGCAGCGCCAGTTCATGGGTGATGCGGTCGGTTTCCGATACGATGATAAGTTCGAAGGGATCCGCCAGGACGTTGCCGTCCTTGTCGGTGGTCCGCACAATCCGCGTGTTGTCCCCGGCCTGTTTGCTGGGCACGATCTCGGGCTTTTCGGTG